>Ga0214921_10000042_pt1 | contig 254297 bp, 256 predicted proteins | sample LL1505_MetaG_FD_177992 | JGI IMG/M metagenome (GOLD analysis project Ga0214921, IMG submission 177992) | Freshwater microbial communities from Lake Lanier, Atlanta, Georgia, United States - LL-1505 | ecosystem: Environmental > Aquatic > Freshwater > Lake | place: USA: Georgia | collected... | reverse complement strand
TTGTTTGCCAGCATCGTATTCCTTAAGAATTTTTACGATTTGGACTTCTGAGAATTTTGATTTTTTCATAACTAAAACAATTTAAATTTAATGATTTTAAATTGTCTGAAAAACGGGGAAGTTTACCCATTCATTTCAGTCAAGACAAATTTTGGTCTTTTCACACCCAACTTAAGTCTAACTGGACTAACCGTTCCAAGTAAATCATTTCTCTCACGATACATCAAACCTTTTCGAATATTTTCCATGGTGTTGAATATATTCCCAAGTAATCCAGCATTAACTCCTCTGTCCGTTATCCTCTTTAAACAAGTATTGCATACATCACCTGTTCTCATTTTTAGAATAATATCCTCCTTCTCATCACAAAAGTCCATAAATTAAATACCACATAAAACCTTGTAAATAAAAGGATTTTGTTTTTAGTCCACATTTGTAAAATACGGATGAGTAGCCCTGGAGGTACCACATTAAAATGCTTCTCGAGAGAGAGGCATTTTTTGTAACTTCTTGTTCGATATAAATCTTTGAGAATTAAGGGGACTTTAAAATCTGGCATTTTGTGAATTTCATATACTCTACATAAGGCGGTCGATTGTCGTACAGTAAGATTGATTCGTTGGTTAGGTTCACGATGAGACCAATGTCAAATCCTATTTCTAACAGATCAATTACCATATAATCTTGGTCATACGTAATTTTTACTGGACTCGAACCTTCGAGCACATCATCTCTGTAAAAGGCTACCGAAGGCTTAGCGGTATTGATTACATATCTACAATTTTTGGGGACGGGGATGTCGTCGTGAAGCGGCCCATTCAATACTTCCTCCAAGGTCTGAGTGGTGTCTCCGTAATACGATTGAACCTCATCTACTTGAATGATCAATTGTTGCGAAAAGGTCAGAACGCAAAAGCACAACGACAAGGTCAAAAGGAGTGTTTTCATGGTTAAGGTATGAGTGATTGTTTGTCTGGGGTAAACGCTACATGGCGTCATGGGTGATGTCGGATTGTCTAGGAGGGTTTTTCAATGTAAAACTTGCTGATTTTTTTAACGGTGGTTTGATGGTCCAAGAACCAAAACCAGGTTACATTTTCGTGAAATGGATCCGTTTGTACCAATAAACCATAATCGAAGCCTTCTTCCATAATGGAAATCTTCAATAGGTTTTCACTGGGTTTAAATAGCGTAATGGGCAATACACTCAGAAGTTCGTCATTGACGTAGTAGGAAGAAGTGAGCTTACCTAAGTCGATTTCATATCTAGTATGGGCCGTATCTAAGTCATAAGCGATATCAGGATCGTTAAGGGTTGAGTCTATGGTTGTTTTCCGAAAACAAACATGTTCGGTACGCTCATATACATGAATGATGAGCTTTTGTTGACCATAGCCATTCATACAGGACAACAAAATTAATTGGAGTAATAAGCATCGCATCATAAGGTTGAAAATCAAAAATGATTTAAATGTTACAAAATCTTTCCAGGTGGGTTCTATTAAAAAAAATGCTAAAAATGAAAGACGTCAAAAGTAAGTTCAAATGCATTCCAATCAATAGAATTCAACTGCTGCTTTGCTTGTTCATCGCAACCGCAACCCATGCCCAACCTACCCGAATTGATTATAAGAATTTTGATACAAAAACAGCTTCGAAAATGTTGTTTGAAAAACTCAATTATTTTCGCGACACAATTACGCAAACCGGTTACGGTAAGGACTTAGAGGTCGCCTGGCCTTCACTGGTTAACAATCATCCATTAATGAAACTTACGTGGTCTCAAACTTTATATGATTCAGTTGTTTTACCAAATACATTGCAGAATGTAAATCAAAGGAGGCTCTTTCATGTCGACAGAAGACCTTGGTGGGCCAATGATACAAATCAATTTATGTTTTTAGATGAAGTTTATCCCACGAAGAAAAAAGGATTTCGTTTAACCTTAACTGAAAATGGAGGGTACACTACCTATAAATTTGAAACCTATGAGGAGTTGGCGGATCATATGATCACGTGTTGGGAATCATCATTTATGCACCGATGTACCCAAAGAAGTTTGTTACACAATACCTTCTTCCTTGAAAAGGGTTATGATTCAAATACCATTGCTGCCACTTGTGTTATCTATGATAATGGCGTATGTTACTTTTTTGTGGATTTTGTCTACTGAATCTTTGAAAATTAATTATCGCCTTTGGTGGCAATGATAACTTTAAGATTGTTGTCCATTCCAATGCGGAGTAAATCGACCAATTCTTGTACATCAGAATCAAAAGGGATGCGTAAAATCACCGTTTTGTCGTTTAATTCATTGGTCTTGCTTACCAACATGGATTCAAGTTCCGAGAATTGTACTTCTTGCTTGTCGAGAAAATAATGTTTGTCTTGGGTAACCGTAAGCGTTAAATGTTGCTTATTCGTCTTGGTGGTTGTTTTGGATTCTGGCAATGGCACCTTGATAACATTGGGATTTGCCAAGGTGGATATGATCAAGAAAAATAGCAATAAAAAGAACATGATGTCACTCAAGGCACTGGTAGCAACCTCGATGTGAAAACGTTTATTTCGCTTGATGGCCATAACCTAGGGTTGTGTAGATTTGATGAATTCCAAGTTCACTTGTTGAATGCGTAAAGCATAGGCATCAATTACGGCGTTAAGGATGTGATAACCTGCATACGCAATAATACCTACGATCAAACCTGCTCCAGAAGAAATCATTTTTTCGTAAAGACCTCCGGAAATGTTACCAATGGAAACGTTTTCTGTGATGGAAATGGAATAGAAGATTTTAATAACCCCTGAAATGGTACCGATGAAACCAACGGTGGGTGCAATGCCCGCAATCAGTCCCAAGCTGCCCATGTTTTTCTCCATTTTACCAATCTCAATGTTTGCGACTTTGTCCATGTTGGACTCTACTTCCGATGCTTTTTTGTCTGAATCGATACAGGCCAATCCTTCCTTAAGTACATTCCCATAGGCAGTGTCATTGCTTTGAATCGTTCCCAGGGCATCCTTAAAATTTCCTTTGAGCATGTGGGGGCGGATGCTGTCCATGATTTTTGAATCAAATTTAGTCACACGACGAAGGTATAGGGATCGTTCAATGATGACATACAAGGTATAAAACAACAATAGAATGATGGGAATCAAGAATACGCCGCCTTTCATTAAGAAGCTGAATGCAGAAACCTCCGCAACTTTCTGTACTTTTTCCGCAGTCGCTTCCGTACCTGCCGTCGCGCTGTCTCCCCCAAAACTTCCTTGGGCAAAAATGTACACACTGCTCGCAAGGAGGAACAATGAGGTAAAGAATATCTTCATTTTATTTTTCATGTAAAAAAATTTTTCAGGCTAAAATTAATTCTTTGCTTGTAAATGTATTCAAGGGTATCGCTTTAGATTTCCACACTGAATTGTTATTGAAAGTTGAATGCATAAAAAAAGCCACCCTAAGGTGGCTTTTAAATCTTTGATTAATGATTTGTAAGGTAGTCTGCAACGCCTTCAAAGGTCGCTTTCATTGCAGTGTCCCCTTTATGCCAGTTGGCAGGACAAACTTCACCATGTTCTTCAAAATATTGCAATGCGTCCACCATTCTTAAGGCTTCGTCTACGTTTCTTCCCAATGGGAAAAAATTAACCAATTGGTGCATAACCGTACCCGATTTGTCAATTAAATACAATCCTCTGTACGCAATCATAGGTCCATTTGCAGATAAATTTCCATCCATGTCGTAGTCATACTCACCAGCCAAAACCCCAAAGGACTCTGAAATGGTTTTGCTCGTATCCGCTACAATTGGATAGGTAACGCCTTCAATTCCACCTTTGTTTTTAGGGGTTTGTAACCAAGCCCAATGCGACTCCTCAGTGTCTGTAGAACAAGCTACAACTTTTACCCCACGTGCTTCAAAATCTCCTAATACCGCTTGAAATGCATGCAATTCAGATGGGCATACGAAGGTGAAATCTTTCGGGTAAAAGAAGAACAATACATGGTTCTTACCAATAAATTGGTCCAATGAAAAATCATTTACGATTTCTCCCCCATTAACGACCGCCGATGCTTTGAAAGACGGAGCTTTTTTTCCAACTAATGTTGACATTTTATTTGATTTTTAAGGTTACGAAACAAAAGTAGGAAACAATCCCACACGCAATGAATTAAAAACAAAATTTCAAAGTCTCTTGTTCATTTCTTTACGGCCAGCAAATTTATACGCAAAGCGCTATAGAATTAATCAATACTTTTTATATTTGAATCAAAATTATCAATATGATTTCTTTACAACAGATGCGCTACCTGGTAGTGTTAAGTGAGGAACTGCAATTTTTACGTGCGAGTGAAAGGTGTTTTGTCACCCAACCTACCTTATCCATGCAAGTAAAAAAGGCCGAAGAACAATTGGGACATCCTGTTTTTGACCGTGTGACACAACCCCTTACCCTTACGCCATATGGTCAATCCGTCATTCCGATTTTGCGTGAAATCCTGAATGAAAACGACAAAATAACCCAATTGAATGAAAAAATGTCGGGAAAGGTTTTCGAAGAAATCAGGATTGGGGTCATTCCCACCATTGCGGTCTATTTGTTATCGGATGTTTTTTTGGGATTGCGAAAGGCATTGCCCAATGCAAAATTGCTTTTCATGGAATACCGTACCGAAGAACTGCTTTTGGCACTGGAAACAAATAAGGTAGATTTGGCGATTTTCGCTGGGCCTTATTCGGACCCTCGGCACCGCAGCATTCCCTTGTACCAAGAGGAAATCAAAATTTACACGAATGAAGATTCAACGGGTGAAATAGCCATAGAGTCGCTCACGAATTTACAGCCGTGGTTGTTGAGCAAAGGGAATTGTTTGCGTACACAAATGGTCAATTTTTGTAACCTCAAAGATGCCGTCGACCCCATCGAGTGGGATTACATTGGGGGAAGTTTAGAGATATTGGTCGACATGGTCAACATCAACGGAGGATACACCCTAATTCCTGCCAACTACGCATCGCCAAAAATGGATGCAGGGAAGTTGAAAAGCCTACAATCAAACTATGGGATGCCTGCCAGGGAAATCTTAGGGGTTTTTGCCCACAAGACACACAAAACAACTAGCATTCAAATCATCCTTAGGGAAATTCAATTGAAATACGCCACGCAAAAAGCGACAGGACCTCTTCAGCTATTGGATTGGAAATAATTATTTTTTGAGTTCTTGAACAAACACCTCGTAGGTTAAGGGTTTCATTTTTAGGCTCATGTTGGACTTGAAAAAAGAGGTTAATTTTTGTTCAGCCAATTGATCATAAATCCCATTTGCTTGTTCTTTGTTGCTAAGCATGTTCCTTGCAGACGCTTCCAATTCAGCATCTTCAGGTGCAGGAATTCCATACTGCGCGTAGTTGTTCAACATCAATCCTTTGGTAAATGTGATTACTTCTTCGTTGGAAATTCTGATTTCTGCATCCTTAAAAATCCGGGTTTGGATCATTTGCCACTTGAGTGATTTCAAATAGCCATCAAATTCTTTGTTGAGGTCTTCATCTGAGATTGGATTCTCCGAACTCATTTTTATCCATTTCTTCAAAAAAGTTTCTGGAAAATTCATTTCTACTTTTTCCACCAATAAATCATAGGCTTTTCGCGTAAGCAAACGGTCCGCATCTTGCTCGAACATTTGCTCAAGGTCTTTGTGTACCCGCGCCCTGAGACCTGTTTCGTCCGTAATTTCTCCTTCTCTAAAAAGCTTCGCGAATAATTCTTCATTCATCTCGGCTTTTTCCATTCGTTTTACTTCGGTAACTGTGAATTGAAAAGAATTGCCAACATTGGGAAGGTCTTCGGCTTTGATGCCCAGTAAAGAAATTTTGTCTTCTTCATTTTTCGATACCCAATCAGGGTCTAAACGTACGACATCCTCCTTTTTCTTTCCAAGCAACACTTCGATTCCTTTTGGATTGTCAAGGTATTCCAAGCTCACCGTGGTATTGTGTTTTACACCATTTTCTTTGACTGTACCATCCTCGTTTAATTCAACCAACTGACCTAAAACCATGTCTTTTGCTTCGGCATGTTCAGCGTTGACGAGTTTTCCATAGCGTCGTTGGATGTCCTCAATTTGTTGGGTAACAAGGTTGTCATCCACGCGAACGGTATTGTATTCAATGCCTTCCTTCAACACAGAGTGATAATCAAAAGTGGGCACCAAACCAATTTCGAAGATAAATTCAAATTGATCTGGACGGTCGAAGTCTCCAACGACATCGGCGTCCATTTTGGGAATCGGGTGACCAAGGATCTCAATGTTGTTTTGACGTATGAAGTTCGATACCCCTTCGTTTGAAAGTTTGTTGAGCTCCTCCGCGAGTACGGCCTTTCCGTATTTTTTTTGAATGAGGCTTAAGGGAACGGTTCCGGGACGAAAACCTGGTATTTTTGCTGTTTTTCTGTGTTTGTCAAGCGATTTTTGCACTTTTTCTGCGTAATCCTTGTTTTCGATTTCAACTTTTAACAATGCGTTTTGTGCATCAAGGTTTTGTCTACTTACTTGCATAGTTTTTTCAATAAAATTTTCAAAAAAAAAGGCCCCGCTATTTTAACGAGACCTTGTTGGTGCGGATGGAGGGACTCGAACCCGCATACCTCTCGGCACTAGATCCTAAGTCTAGCGTGTCTACCAATTTCACCACATCCGCATGTCACAATATTTATCTCCTTTGAGCTAAATTGGATGGCAAAGATACAAAAGAAATGAAAAGTAGCAAACCCGTTGAGGAGGATTTGCTTGTATAATCCTGCGGAACGCATTTGAATGCTAGCGAATTTGCGCTTTCAAGGAATGACGAATCTCTTTCATGAACTCCGAAGCGTAAACGAAGTTGACAATTTCTGGATTGTCGGTGGTAATGATGCTGTTTTTATCACCGCTCCACCAGTTTTGACCTTGGTAAATGAAAAGTATGTTGTCACCAATTTCCATTACACTGTTCATGTCATGGGTAATCACTACGGTGGTCATGCCATATTCATAGGTAATGTCTTTGATCAGCGCGTCTATTAAGATGGATGTTTTGGGGTCTAATCCTGAATTTGGTTCATCGCAAAACAAGTACTTTGGATTCATGGCGATGGCACGTGCAATGCCTACGCGTTTTTGCATACCCCCGGAACATTCCGAAGGATAAAGTTTGTTTTTACCGGCGAGGTTTACACGTTCCAAACAGAAGTCTACGCGATGGCTTAGCTCTTTTTTGGTTAAGTTTTTAAACATCGTCAAAGGGAATCCTACATTTTCCTCCACGGTCAAGGAGTCGAACAAAGCGCTGCCCTGAAACAACATTCCAATTTCTTGTCGTATCTCACTTCGATCCGTCAAATTCATTTCCGAAAAATTCCTGCCGTCAAAAAGGATGTTGCCTGAATCTACTTCGTGAAGTCCAACCATGCATTTCGCCAAAACCGATTTTCCTTGTCCAGATTGTCCAATGATTAAATTGATTTTCCCCGTTTCAAACTGCGCGTTTATGTCAAACAAAACTTGCTGTTTACCAAAGGACTTGTTGATGTTTTGTACCGTAATCATTTTATAGAAGCATCAATTTCGTAATGATAAAATTCGCGATTAGGATTACCACGCTGCTGATTACGACGGCTTTGGTCGAGGCACGTCCAACATCCAAAGAACCTCCTTTAACATAATATCCATAAAACGAAGAAATGGAAACGATGATGAATCCAAAAGCTACGGTTTTGGTGAGTGCATACCAAACATTAGAGACTTCAAACCAGGACCTTAATCCCAAAACATAGGTTTCAGTATTTGTTAAATTTGAAACTATCAACGCGATGTAACCACCAAACATGCCAAGAAACATTGAAAAAATCACCAAGATGGGGAAGTATAAAATGGAGGCCACAATTTTAGGCAATATCAAATGATTCAAGGAATTTACGCCCATGATTTCTAAGGCATCAATCTGTTCGGTGATGCGCATCGTTCCTATTTCAGAGGCGATGTTGGACCCAACCTTACCTGCCAAAATAAGCGAAATGATGGTGGGTGAAAATTCCAAAATCACACTGGATTGGGTGATGTACCCTACGGTGTAATCTGGCAACAATGGGCTGTCCATGTTCGAAGCCGTTTGAAGTGAAATGACCGCTCCCATAAAGGTCGACATCAATGCCACAATGGGAATTGAGTTGATGCCAATTAAATGAACTTCACTCATAAGCATCTTCCAGAAAATCCCGAATTTTCTAGGACGACGAAGCACCCATCCCATCATGAGGAAATAAATCCCAATATTTTTAATCATTTTCACGTGGTTAAAGTTAGTATTAATTTTTACAGACACCATCTACAAGCGACGGGATTCCTATCTTTGACAATGATTCAGAATAAAGCAGCAAAATATCAAGATGTCTTTGAAAAATACATACCCATTGCATTTACAGGGGTGATTTCTCAATTGTTGCTTGAATCCAATGTTCATTTTAAAATCGTAAAAGGGAGAAAAACCAAATGGGGAGATTTTCGGGTGCGGGGAACGGAAGGGAAACCTCAGATTACCGTAAACGGAGATTTGAATCCCTATGCCTTTTTACTCACCACCTTACACGAATTTGCTCACTACCATACCTTTGTGAAGTACGGAACGAAAGTGGCGCCGCATGGAATTGAATGGAAATTGGCTTACCGAACCTTAATAGACTTGATCCTAGACCACCCGGAATTGCCTAAGGAATTGAATGCAAGTTTAAAAAAGTCGCATTATGAACTCAAAGCTTCTTCTTGCACCGACGTAGACTTGAGTAGGATATTACAAGCGTATGATCAACCCATTCATGGGCAGGTGATACTCGAAAAACTACCAAAAAGCAGTAAATTTGTGCTCAATAACAAAGCTTTTGAAAAGGGGAACAAACGGCGAACCAGGTATGAATGCACCGAAGTCTCAACCGGAAAGGTCTATTTGGTCCACGTATTGGCAACCGTAATAAAATTAGACGATGATGAAGAATACCTATAGTTTAATCATGGCCGGTGGGGTAGGTAGCCGTTTTTGGCCGATGTCTACCCAACATAAGCCCAAACAGTTTTTAGATGTCCTCGGCATCGGGAAGTCCTTATTGAGGCTCACCTTCGAAAGAATGGAAAAAATCTCTGAGGTGTCGAACATCTATGTGCTTACCAATGAATCTTACCTAGACTTGGTGTTGGAACAATTGCCCGAATTGACCGCCCTTCAGGTAATTTGCGAACCGGAAAGAAAAAATACAGCTCCTTGCATTGCCTTTGCCGCTGCAAAGATTTATGATTTAAACCCTCAGGCAAACCTCGTGATTTCGCCTTCTGATCATTTAATTGTGCAAATCGAACGTTTTAAATCCTTGGTGGATGTTGCGCTCAATGAATCCGAAAAAGGACAATTGGTTACCTTAGGAATCCAACCTTCAAGACCCGATACGGGCTATGGATACATAGAATTTACTGCAGATCAAGTAACCGCGGGTGATGTGCATGCGGTGAATCGTTTTTGTGAAAAACCAGATTTAGAAACCGCCAAAGCATTCGTCGCGGCTGGAAATTATGTCTGGAATTCCGGTATTTTCATTTGGAAAGCCGAAACCATTCTCAATGCATTGCATTCGTTTCAACCCGATTTGTTCGATGTATTTTGTAAAAATACCCAAGTGTACAATTCAGAGGCAGAGATAGGCTTCATGAAAAATGCCTTTGCGGCGTGTGAAGACATATCCATCGATTTTGCCGTAATGGAACATGCGAAAAACGTCTCCGTCGTACTTTCAGATTTTGATTGGAGCGATTTGGGTACTTGGGGAAGTTTGATCGACCACATGAAGTTGGATGAAAACCAAAATGCCATTGTAGGTGACCATGTGTTTATGTTCGATACAAACAATTGCCTTATTCATTTGCCAAAAGATAAAGTGGTATTGCTCGATGGCATCCAAGATACGATTGTAGTTGAATCCGATGGCATGCTCATGATCCTTCGAAAAGACAAAGAGCAGGACCTCAAAAAATACCTCAAGCAAATGCAAGAAAAAAACCCTTCTCTTTTCTTGTAATGGTAAAAATCAGGGATATTTTATTGGGCGATTTTCCGCTGTTGCTTGCCCCCATGGAAGATGTAAGCGATCCTCCTTTTCGTGCCTTGTGTAAAAAACATGGTGCAGATTTAATGTACACAGAATTTATCTCCTCTGAAGGTTTGATTCGAGACGCAGCGAAAAGTGTCCAAAAGATGGATATTTTCGAATATGAAAGACCCATTGGCATCCAAATTTTTGGTTCTGACATTCAAAGCATGGTACACGCAGCAGAAATCATCGAAAAAGTTAACCCGGATTTATTGGACATCAATTATGGTTGTCCCGTGAAAAAAGTCGCATGCAAAGGTGCCGGAGCTGGTATTTTACAAGACATCCCGAAGATGGTGAAAATGACCCAGGCGGTTGTAAACGCAGTGAAAATTCCCGTTACCGTTAAAACCCGATTGGGTTGGGACGATTCAACAAAAAACATTGTCGACAATGCGGAACGTTTGCAGGACATTGGCATTGAAGCACTTTCCATCCATGGAAGAACCCGAAAACAGATGTACAAGGGCGACGCAGATTGGACGCTGATAGGCGAAGTGAAAAACAATCCGAGAATGCACATTCCCATCTTTGGAAATGGAGACATTGATTCGCCACAAAAAGCAAAGGAATTCAAGGAAAGGTATGGTGTCGATGGCGTTATGATTGGTCGCGCTTCGATTGGGTATCCATGGATTTTTAACGAAATTAAAACCTATGTGAATTCAGGGATTATGATAGACCCTCCCACCATGGATGCGCGTGTTTCCGCTGTGGAAGATCACTTGGCAATGAGCATCAAATGGAAAGGAAACAAGGTTGGCATTGCAGAAATGAAACGTCACTATGGAAATTACTTCAGAGGAATTCCACATTTTAAAGATTTCAAAACCCGTTTGGTGACATCTTCAGAACTGGAGGAAGTGCTAAGCATTCTTGAAGAGGTAAAAAATACCTATTTAAACATCGACTTCGCTTTAGAAAATACTGCCGATTGATTTTTTAGCATTTCGTTTTTGCAGTTTCAAAATCAATTGTTTTGCAGGAAGCATCAGGGTACCTTCAATTCCTTGAGGAGATGCTTTTTTGAGGTCCACTCGAAATGGACTCCCTTCATAATTCCATTGCACATGATTTTCAGATTGATCAACCAACTTAGGCGTGCGCAAAGAAGAAGTGAAGAAATAATAACTGTCCATTTTTCGCAAGGTGAGCAATGGTGAAAACAAAAACCGCAACTTATTTTCTTCCGTTCGGAGCAATCCTTTTTGAAACAAGGTGTTTATAAATTGAGGTCCCTTTTCATTCATGTTAAATGCAATCGAGTACCCAGGCACCTCGATGTCTTGAAATTTTGTCACTTCGCGAACATTGAAATCCTCATCCAATTCAGAAACAATGATTCGTTGTTTGGATTTTACCGTTCCCCCTTCTCGAAAGGACAAATCGCCTTCCCAGGCATCTAAAAACGCGAGGGTAGGAAATCCTATTTTTTTTCCCATGGTGACCAATTGTTTCTTCAGCGCATCCCCTGATTTACCGGGTAAAAATGGCTTGTTTAGATGCAATTCGATGGATTTTGATTTTTCATTTCCCAAGGGCAGGCCTCTTCCATTTGTCTTTAAGGTGTATCCGAGGGCATCCTTACTTGCCAGGTAAAACTTAACATTCACATTCAAGGTATCATTGTCATGGGCGAACAAGGCGTAGTCAAACCCATAGTCTTTCAAGGGTTTTCCAGATAAAAAGACCACCAACTTTTCTTGATTGAATTTTTTAAGGGCCAGAAACTTTTTCCATGAACTTCTGATGTTACCGTATTCAGAATCATGAATTTCAGCCAATCTTTTTTTGAGTAAGTTGCCTGAATAAATGAGTAAGTACGAATTTTCATAGGAAACACTGAGGTTCATTTCAGGAAAATGAAAAATCCGAATCCCGTTTTCCGATGAATCCAACACTTGGGTGTTTTTTCGAAATCGGTCCACGGCATCAATGATTTTAGCGCTGTCCGTCACAGAAACCATTCCTCCCCATTCGGACTGGTCTTTGGACGCGAAGATGTATACGTTCTTTTGCACATCCAAACCACTGTTTTTCGCCTGACTTAAAAGAAAATCGGGGGCCGCAAATTCACGTATAGGCAATTTGTATTTGAACAGAATGGCGTTCAATTCCTTCGAGAGGTCAAGAAATTTTACCCTTGCCAACACATCTGCATGCGGCAAACGGTCGACCATTCTGGGGGATTGCTTACCTAAAAACAAATCATTTCGGAAATAGAGAATTGCCCCTAAAAACAGGGTTAAGATGATGAAAAAAAATCCTTTGTTTATGTTTTTCACTTACTTGGTCAGCAAATACATTGTGTTTAACAAATCCAATAAATGTTTCCCGGAATTTTCTTGGCCTTCATACGAATACACCAAGGAAACATTGGTTTGGTTACTGGAGGTATCAGAGGAAGTGAGTTTCATATTTCCCGATTTTCCTTTCAGAGATTCAATCAATCTTTGTTGTTCTGGTTGTAACAAGTCTGTCGGGAATTTGCTTGCGGCAATTTTGATGTCTGCAGCAGCCGTCATAAATCCTGAGTTCTTGATGGCTTTTACCGCTTTTTTTGAAATCGATTCAGCGCCATAGCCGTTGGAATGGTTGTCTGCCAAATCTTTGTCATTGGTAACAATCAACAAACCGTTTTTATTGATGAGGTAAACCGGTGCCGATTCAAAAATCGCGTTGTTATAAATCCAATAATTTTCCTTTTTCTCGAATTTACTGGTTACTTGGCTTAGGTGTGAAAGAACCAATTCTGGGATGTCGGGACGGTCGGTCGTGAATCCCAACGTGAAAATGGGCATGTCTTCTTCTGCTTCTGAAGTTCTTTCCCCATATTCAAAGGTGACTTCATCGTAAAAGAATTCGATTTTTTTGGTTTTTACTTTTTGAATTCCGTTAAAGGTTCCGAACATGCTTCCTTTGTAGGTGTTGAACAGGGCATCTTTGTTTACAAATTCATTTGCTAATTTCAAGAACAATACATTCATCGAGATGTCCTGGTTTTTCTCCTTGCTCAAAATAGGAACAATCACCTCAAACGCTTTGTCATAAGCTTTGCGCAAGTTTATGTTGTAAGTGAAATAAGCAGCTTGGTCCTCTTTGATGTATTTTGTTATGTTCTTATCGAATTTAGAATCGTTCATTTCCTGGTAAATCGAACCTAATTTCTCGCCATATTTTGCTGTAATTTGAAATTCGATGTTGTGGTCCTTAAGGATGAGGTCACCAACAATTATATTGCCTTCATAAATTTCCTGTATGTCGGTATACAGGGAAGGAAGGACGGTTTTCAAATACCATAGGTTATTTGTTTTTTCAAAATTACGTGCATTGTCCATATAGAAAATACCTTCTGTCGTATGTGTTAACTGTTCTTGAAACTGGGGCGCTTGGGAATAAAGTGATTTACGTTGTACGAACAATCCTTCCATCACCTCTTTGAAGTAGGCATTCTGAAGGATAAATTGAACACTGTCCCTCATTTCATTGTAGTTTTTGGTAAGGATGTCCATGTCAATTTCCTGATTCATAACATTATCATCCGGATTGTCTTCCCCATTCTCAAAATCAGCATAATAAGGAGAAAGATTCCCCCGGGAATACCAAATGGAATCTGTCACCTCCAAGACATGTGACTCGAGGGGTTCAACTCGCACCAAAATGGCAGCTTGGTTTTGGATAATTAAGTTATTGAAGAAGGATCCGTAAACATCCACATTTTTATACGGACTTTCCATGGCGTCGAAATCATCAAACACCTTGAACAAATCGGTTTTGTTTTTCAGTCCGAAGGTGAATCCAGAAAGCTCATACTTAAGGTTTTTTCCGTAAAATATGTTTAACCGTTGGTCAAAATCTATCCCCGCGTCTTTCAAAGACTTCTGATCGGTGGAACCGTCAAACAATTCTTGGTGGATTTCATCCATGAAGTCATATTCGATCAATTCATCGATGGTGACTTTTTGCAGCAAGCTGATGTTGTTGATGCTAAAAACAGTAACGGCTTCCTGGGGGATGATTTGCTCAGATTTTTGGGCATTCAAATGCAGCCATACAAAGGAAAAAAGTACAATAAGGGTTTGTTTCATACCTAGTTAGGCGTTAAAGATATGGTATTCTCGATCAGGTGATTGTTTTGACGTAAATCATACGTGTTGACACGAAGCATGGTAGCTGTTTTCGAAGGATTAATTTTAGCATTCACATTGGTGGTTTTATCGATGGCACGGTCAAAGCGTGAAATGCTTGTGTAGCTCCCGTTCTTCAATAAATCCATGTCTGAGTTTTCATAGGTTTTGGCTTTTACAGCAATGGCGTTGGGAATCAAACGGCTAAGGGTTTTGCCATCCCAAGTAATCCAATTTGAATTGTAGATCTCGGTATTTTTCTCCTTGCTTATTGCCACAAGGGTTTCTTTTATCCCATTTTGCAAAGCAACTACGTTGGTAAAATCACACGAAACCTTCAGAATAAATTCAACTTGATTGAATTCAGTCTTGACATTTGAGATCCCAGGTTGTGTTTCCAAGGTATTTTTAAAGGTTTGAATTTTTTCCACAATCTCTCCCATGTCAGGGACTTTTTTTCCATTCAGACTGTCCAAAGCTAAAATGGAATTTACCTTTATTTTACTGGAACTTAGGTTAATGGAATACTTAAAGGAGCCCGTTCCATCATTGTGTACCGTGATGTCATCAATGATTTCTATGCATCCGCAAAAAAAGAAAGGAAGAATAAAAAGAAGATGGGTAATTTTCATGGTTACAACTTCACAAAATTAATATCATCTAGCTAGAATAGGCTACTTTGTTCTCCAATATTATCAACAAAAATTGCTTTCACAGCTTCTTGGTTTGCGTTTTCAGACAAAAGGAGTTTCTTATCAATGCGATGGGCATGCATTTCTTCCTCCAAAATCAAAGGGAAATCCGAAAAATTAATCGGTAAATGGCTGTTTTCTAGGTAGTTTAAACAGTCTTCTGGTTTCAATACATAAGGCATTCTTTTTTTCTCATTGTGAATTTCGGCCATAAGTTCATTGGCCTCGGTGGTTAGGATGGTAAAGGAACGCATTGTTTCACCCGTGTCGGGAGCGGTCCATTGGTCGAAAAGTCCCGCCATGCAAAACAATTCCTCGTCTTTTGGCGCTATGAAATAAGGTATTTTTTCCTTTCCCCTGGTCTGCCACTCAAAAAATCCATTCGATGGAACAATGCAACGTTGGGAGGCTATCAAATGTTTAAAACTCGGTTTTTCGGCTAGGGTTTCTATTCTGGCGTTGAGTGTTTTGGATGCGATGCTTTTCCAATCTACATCCTTAAACCATCGTGGAATAAGTCCCCATTGCATGATTTCTATCGCCTCCTGGGTAACGATTCTCCATTTTGGGAAATGAAAACCAGAGACAAAGTGCAAGGGGGGTGTATCAGGCAAATGGTCAACCGGTCGATTGAATTTTTTACCTAAGCTAACATTGGTCGAAGTACTTGAGTTGCTATAACACATCTTATTGATTTTCAGGGACTACGTCAAATTCCAAAAGCGGAAATAAAGTTAAGTTATTTTTGAAATCTTCCATAGCTTCCGCTTCGAGAAGGGCATGTATGACCATTTCCGATGCAAGGGTTAGGGTCTTCATTTCCCACCCTTTTTTGTGATTTTTACTGTAAAAACGCATAAGCATTTCATAGTTCCCGCGTATTTCGAGGATGTTTTTTTTGACAAATGGAATGCGTTCAGTTTGTTCAATGGCTTGAAAACAGGCTGCTTTGTATGATTTAATTAAACCGGGCACGCCTAATTTTGTTCCGCCATAATACCTAACTACTATGCAAGCAACATTCACAAGGTTTGCTGCGCGAAGTTGTCCAAGCATCGGATTTCCGGCGGATCCAGAAGGTTCTCCGTCGTCAGATGATCGGTGAGAAAAAGGGTTTCCAAAAATACCTGCGGAACAATAATGGGAAGCGTTGGGGTAGGTGGTTTTTACGTTCGCTAATTCAGCTTTAAATGCATCTAGATGAGGGCATGGAAAGAGAATCCCAATGAATTTTGATTTGCTTTCTACGAATGCAAGCTCCGTTTTGTGGGTAATGGTTAGGTACATGTGTACCTCAATTGGTTAATGAAGGGTTAATTTCTTCTCCAATTCGTCTAGGTAATGACGAAATTGTTTGTCTGTTTCAGAAAGGTTGACAACGGTTCTGCAAGCATGCAAAACGGTAGCATGGTCTTTACCACCACAATGCGCACCGATATTTGCCAAGGAAGATTTTGTCATTTTCTTTGAGAAATACATGCTGATTTGTCTCGCTTGAACCACTTCGCGCTTGCGGGTTTTCGATTTCAACATTTCGATTGGAAGATCGAAATAATCACATACAATTTTTTGAATGTATTCAATGGAAACTTCGCGTGCGGTGTTTTTGACAAATTTGTCAACCATTTGCTTGGCCAATTCCAAGTTGATGGATTTTTTATTCAAGGAAGCCTGCGCCAACAAAGTGTTCAGTGCGCCTTCAATTTCTCGAACATTGGTGTTAATGGAGTAAGCCAAGTATTCTACAACTTCTTTCGGTAGCTCTATGCCACTTCCGTACATTTTCTTTTCTAAAATGGCAATCCTGGTCTCTAAATCTGGGATGGTTAGGTCCGCACTTAATCCCCATTTGAAACGAGAAAGTAACCTTTGTTCCATTCCTTGCATTTCAACCGGTGCTTTGTCAGAGGTTAAAATGATTTGTTTGCCATTTTGGTGAAGGTGGTTGAAAATGCTGAAGAACACATCTTGTGTACGTTCTTTGCCTGCAAAAAATTGAACATCATCAATGATCAATACGTCCATCATTTGGTAAAAATGGATGAAATCATTGGTGGTTTGGTTCTTAATGGCATCGATGAATTGATGCGCAAATTTTTCTGATTGCACGTAAAGAACCGTTTTGTTGGGATGTTGTTCCTTAATTGAAATGCCTATGGCATGGGCAAGGTGCGTTTTTCCAAGTCCTACGCCTCCATAAATTAACAAAGGATTAAAGGCTGTACCGCCAGGCTTGTTGGATACCGCGTATCCTGATGCACGTGCCAAACGGTTGCAATCTCCTTCAATAAAATTCTCGAAAGTAAAAATGGGCATTAGGTTAGACTCAATGTTCACTTTCTTTAATCCTGGGATGATGAATGGGTTACGGATTTGATGCTCTGTTGCGCCTATGGGAACGTTTACTGGAGTGTTTCGGGTGGCATTTGAGTTTTGCGTAGGAAGTTTTACCGTGTAAGGCGTTGCATTACGGTTGTTGCTTTCCATTACAATGCTGTATTCCAGCGTTGCTTCTGAACCAATTTCTTTTTTAATAACCTTGCTGAGCAATCCGATGTAATGCTGCTCCAACCACTCGTAAAAAAAGTGCGAAGGAACTTGTATCGTAAGGATGCTCTTTTCCAATTTCACAGGGATGATTGGTTCAAACCACACTTTAAAAGCTTGTAATGAAATGTTGTCTTTAATGACATTCAAACATGCTTTCCATGTCGTTTCGTGATCCTTTAACATAATAAAAAAACTTTTAACAGTATAACACTAATATCTTGTAATACAAACTTTTAGCAATGTTAACTAAATGTTATGTATCGTTAATTTCGAGTGAACAAATATCCACATAAAAATCTTATTAAAAAAGTCAAATTGCTATTGACTTTTATCTTTTTTTTACTTGTGGAGGGCAAGAAAAAAAACGACGCTGTGAAATAAGAAGCGGACGCCAAAAGTACTCTTTTTTCCTTAATAACAAAATAAAATCTTAATTTCGAGGGTGGATTTACACTGCCAAAATTCGATAAAATTCAGGGTTCGTTACAGCGAAACCGATCAAATGGGATATTGCTATTATGGCAACTATGCAGCGTTCCTTGAAATGGGAAGAGTGGAGTGCCTGAGAATGATTGGAATCGTCTACAGTGAACTCGAACAAATGGGAATCCTTTTGCCTGTAAAAAGTTTGGAAATCAATTATTTGCTTCCCGCAAAATATGACAACCTCTTGACCCTTACTACACAATTGGTAAAACTCAACAATGCCTCCTTGGAATTTCACTACGAAATTTGGAATGAAAGCAACGTGAAAATCACAGAAGCAAAAACCACCTTGGTTTTTGTATCCACCCCTCAGTTAAAACCCATGCGCACACCCGGTTGGATCGTTGAAAAATTGAAAGTTTATGAAATCATCGAACGGTAACTTTATCTTCATTCCATTTCAAGCGTACTTGAATGAACTTTCATTTTCCTCGCGTGAAGGTGAATACAAAGTGGGCGATTACCTACCAAATGCGGTTGTGCAGACGCGTTTTAAAATTTTAGGCATCTCTGAATCGATAGGTCCATATGCCAATTATGGTCGGCTAGGTGCTGAAAATGCTTTCGATGCCTTCTTGAACTGTTTCCTTCCCATGCAATACCAAGGGCAAGATTTTTCCCTTCTAGGTTGTGTGAAATCGGTTGGTCCTTCCCCTTTGGATGCTTTCGATGCAAGCGGTTGGGTATCTGAATTGGATGATTTCATTGAAACCATATTGCTTGACAATGTCACTGCAGATCAAATTCCTGTTGTGATTGGCGGCGGACATAACAATGCACTTCCGCTGATGCGTTGGGCTTCTAAAACAAAAAACACTTCGTCCGTCATAAATGTAGATGCCCACGCAGATTGCCGTGAAACAGACAGAAGGCACAGTGGGAATTCTTTTTCGTATGCCATGGCAGAGAAAATCTTAACGTCCTATGCTGTCCTGGGTCTGCATGTCTATTATTTGAATTCGTTCATGGCCGATTTCATGGCCGATCAAAATGTGTTTGCGACTTTTTATGAAGATTACCTGACCGGTGAAAGAAACCTCCAAAATGATTTCGTCAAGGCGATGTCAGAAGATCAAAACATAGGGCTCGAAATTGACATGGATTGCATTCAAAACATGCCTTCCTCGGCCCATTCACCATCAGGTTGGGGCTTAGACCAAATTCGTGGATTGCTTTTATCCGTTGATCCAGCAAAAATTTCATACCTACACCTCACCGAAGCAGCACCATGTAATGAAATGGAAAACAGAATTGTTGGGAAAGCGCTGAGTTATTTGTGTATGGACTTTATGAAAATCAAGGAATTACATTGATTTCATTCAATTGAATGACTGCATCTGCCGTACATCCTTCAGGTTGCATGGCTTTAGATAGCGTATAGGTAAACTCAACTTTTAAGCCTTTCTTCTTCATGTTGTTTGCCAAATTCAAAGGATAAGCCTTGCCAAAAGGTACCGTTTGATTGTTGTTTAATGCAGAAGTAACCTCGATGTACAGTGGACAACCCTCTTCATTCACATGGATAATTCCTACGGTGGCACTCACCAGTTGGGTGGCTGTGTCTTTTTTTGATTGTTTTTTGGTCGTTCCACAATTTGTAAAGATTGCAAGTAAGAGTAAAAAGGTAAGGTTTTTCATTTTGAATGTTTTTTTGAATTTCAAAGATATAAAAAAAGGGGGCACTGCCCCCCTTCCTTCAAATAACCTGTAGCATAGCTCATTTGATTTCTGAGGTTTTTTAACGTCCTAAATTCGGAATGGTTACATCCCAATTAACATTATATTATGGATAAACATTTTTCCTTCGAAGTTTTCGTAGGTGCTGCGCAAATACTTTTACACCGTGATTATTTCCGTAAAAAAATTAAATGCCCTTGTTTCGCTTCTGGAAGATCCAGATGAGAAAATCTTTTGTGTCATAAAGTCTTTGATCAAAGCTGAACGCATTCGAGTGCTGCCAATCCTTGAGAAAATCATAGCAGACAATAGGCAAGATTTACAACAACAGAGGGCAGAAGAAATTTGCAAGGAACTTCGTTGCGAAGAACTCTATAAATCATTGGACGCTTGGAAAAAATCGGATGACAAGGATTTGCTAAATGGAATCATTACCTTGAATCGCTTTCACAATGTGTATTTGGATGACGCGAAGGTTTCTGAAAAAATTGCTGAAATTCGAAGGGCCATTTGGTTGGAACTGAATGACAATCAGACTTCTTTTGAACAAGTTAAAATTTTTAACCACGTATTTTACGAAGTGCTCGGATTCCAAGTAACCCAAGAAACCGTTCCATTCATTGAGTCCTTGGACATTGAGAAAGTACTGGAATCTAAAATAGGCCATCCGCTTACGGTAGGAATCCTTTATTCCATCTTGGCCAATCAGTTGGATTTACCCATTTATGGCGTTGATTTCCCTTATGTATTTGTATTGGCTTGGATGGATGACAACCATTTAGGTATGCTATCAGAGCTTGAGAATGATTATGGGGTGCTTTTTTACATCAATCCAACAAACAACGGTGTACTGTTCGATGGTCAACACATGACAGATTTTCTAAGTGAAATGGACATTAAACCGCAGCGCGGATTTTTCGAGCCCTCTTCAAATACACGCATTCTTCGAAGATACATCTCCACCTATGAAACTTTCTGTAAAATGAATGGGGAAACAGAGACCTTGGAAAGCATGATCCAATTGCGTGAAATTCTGTAAGCTACTTTTGCTCTGCTTTTAGAACCATTTTATTTTTATTTGCAAGCTGTCCACAAGCAGCATCGATGTCTTTTCCCCTGCTTCTTCGCACGTTGACAATCATGTTTTTTTCTTCCAAAAATTCTGAGAATGCTTGCGTATTATCAAAGCTTGCTTTTTCAAAGAAGGGATCACCAATCGGATTGTATTCTATCAGATTGATTTTACACGGTACACATCTTGAGAACTTTGCCAAGTCCGCTGCATCAGACAGAGAATCGTTAAAATCCTTGAATAAAATGTATTCAAACGTAATCCTGGACTGTGTTTTCTCGTGAAAATACGAGAGGGCATCTCGCAAGGACTCCAAATCATTGGAATCGTTGATTTCCATCACCTTGCTTCTTTTTGCATCTGTGGCGGCGTGTAGGGAAAGTGCAAGGTTAAAACGAACTTCCTCATCTCCTAGTTTTTTAATCATTTTCGCGATGCCTGCTGTAGACAATGTGATTCTCCTAGGGCTGATAAAAAGTCCACGTTCAGCGGACATGATTTCAATGGATTGAATTACATTTTTATAGTTTAGCAAAGGTTCACCCATTCCCATGAAAACAATATTTGACAAAGCAATCCCGTATTTTTCCAGTGCCAAGTTTCTTAATTCGACGACTTGGTCGACGATTTCCCCTGGCGTGAGGTTCCGAAGCAATTTTAATTTACCGGTAGCACAAAATGCACAAGATAAGCTGCAGCCGACTTGCGATGAAATACAAGCGGTCATTCTTGTAGCCGTTGGAATCAAAACGCCTTCCACGATTTTGTGGTCGTAGGTTTCAAAAGCACACTTTAGCGTTTTGTCGTTGCTGGTTTGGATTTCTTTGGTCGAAATTCTATCTATGAAATACAATTCGTTAAGCGCGTCTATTGCACCCTTACCAAGGTTTTTCATGTCATCAAAAGTCCCTACATTTTTTTTCCAGAGCCATTCATAGATTTGTTGGGTACGGAATGCGGGTAAACCTAACGCAACAACCGCTGTTTTTAATTCCTCGAAGGTTAAATTGCGAATGTTGAGTTTTTCAGGTGACATTATGGACGAGTAAGCATCACTGGCATTACCAGCATTAAGATGTCTTCATTTACGTTTGGACTGGCAGACGGCGTAAGCAATCCTGCCCTTGAGGGTTCACTCATGGCGAGTTGTACCATTTCAATTTCTAAATTGGCAAGCATTTCCACCAAAAAGCGAGAATTAAAACCAATTTCCATGTCATTACCGTCGTAGTTACATGTCAATCTTTCATTCGCTTCGTTAGAAAAATCCATGTCTTCAGCATACAATTGAAGCTCAGAACCGGCAAGCTTTAGTTTCACTTGATGGGTAGACTTATTCGAAAAGATGGACACCCTTTTCAAGCTGTTTAAAAATTGCAACCTGTCAATGGTAAGGACGTTTGGATTTTCTTTTGGAATCACCGCCTCATAATTTGGGTATTTACCGTCAATCAATCGACAAACCAAGGTCAAGTCATTAAAGGTAAAGGTTGCATTTGTTTCGTTGTATTCCAGTTTAACCATTTCATCCCCTCGAAGGTTTGTCTTCAATAAATTCAATGGTTTTTTAGGAATGATAAAGGCGGAGTTACTTTGTGTAGTAATGTCCTTACGTCTGTATCGAACCAATTTATGGGCATCTGTACCCACAAAGGTGATGTCCTCTGGAGAAAAGTGACAATAAACGCCTGTCATTACCGGGCGCATTTCGTCGGTTCCAATCGCAAAAAGGGTTTTTTGAATCGCACTGGAAAGGATTTCACCTGTTAACTCAATGGAACTTCCGTATTCTACTGCGGGCATTTTAGGGAATTCTTCGCTGTTAAAGCCTGACATTTTTGATTTACCGTTGTCGTAGGTAATCTCAACCATGAAGTCAGCCATGTTGATTCTAAATGTGCAGGGTTGGTCTGGTAGGCTTTTTAGCACATCTAAAATCAGTTTTGCTGGGATGGCAATTTTTCCATCTTCGTCTGATTGCACCTCAAAATGCGTAATCATGGTCGTTTCTAAATCCGTGGCGGACAACGTTAACGTGTTTCCGGTAATAGAAAACAGAAAATTATCTAAAATCGGCATTTTTGTATTGCTGCTGAGTGCGCCAGAAATGCTTTGAAGATGGCTTAGAAGTGTGCTACTTGATGTAATGAAGTTCATAATCTGTAAATGAGAAAACAAAAATAACAATAGTTTGGAAACTTATTCCATTGCGTTCATAACTCTCGGGAGATGTTGTTAATTTTATTGCGTCAAGGATGGGAAATAGACATTTCCCAGTAGGATTGGGTTGAATACGTAATATTGGCATTTCACCAGCGAACCATTCGGAAGTTGACACCAAAACACATTCATATCCATGTTGACCCAGGCGCCAAATTCGTCCCGTTGGGGTTCCTTGGTTTTTATCCTGAACATTTTCAATTTCGTAGTTTTTCCGCTGGTTTCCTTCAAGGTTAGGACACAAAACGGGGTTGAGCGTTTCATGGCAGCACATTCCGATTTATTCAATTCAAAATTGGCCAGGTTAAAATGTATTTTATGATAGGCTTGAAGGTATCGGTATACGTTCATGGTGTCGACAACACGCAGTTTTGACCCGCGCGAAGTAACGTCAAATCGGTTTCGATTCTGAACAATCTTAAAGCTTTGGCTTGGGTTTTCAAGGTGGTTAATGTCTACAGATTTAATTTGATTTGGGCTTAAGGCAAAGATTTCTGTGCACATCCATTTTCTGGCATCTGCAAAAAACCTTGGAGAAATGATTCCATTTACACCTTTAATGCGCATCATGACCGGTTCAGTGCTTTTTCCATCGGCTGTTTCCAACAACATAATTTGACCATAGTGGTCTTGTGCTGGCGGACCGATGTACCAAGTTTTTTCATAATCACCATTGACATAAAAAGTCACCTTTGTATGCTGGGTAGACATTAATTCCGTAAATTTTTTCTGCGAATTCTTAGGTAAATACCCTTTAAATTCAATGAATTTCGCAGCGTCTAGGATGTAGCTGACATTGCTTTGCGCAACACATTGCCCGTGAGAATCTGTCCAATTCCCTTCGTTGTTAACCAAAGTGATGGTGGTAGAAAGCGGGTCTTCGATGGTTATTTTTGTGATCGACGTGGTGTCTTCGATGGCGAAATCTATTCTTTCGCCGTCTGAATTCCCTTTTGACTTCATTAATTTTTGGGTGAACAAAATCAAGGCGACCAAAATGGCCAACAATACAACGAGTAAAATGGGCTTTTTCAATCGATTCATTTAGTGTATTTCATTTTACGAATGAGGAACATTACAAACCCAAAAAGTAGGATAAGCAAAACAGGTCCGAATAGGTTTAAGTACTTTAAGGTTTTTCCTTGTGATTTCACTTTCTCCTTGTCAATTTCTTTGATGTCAATTTGTCGACTTCGTATGTCTAAAACGGAATTGTCGCCCATCATATAGTCCACCAGGTTTTGGATGAATTCTTGGTTTCCATAAAACAAAGGAATCCTTCTTTCGGCCAATACACGGTTCATTTTAAGTTCATTAAAAGGATTGGCGCGGAAAGAAATCCCTCCTTTTCCATCGGGCATAGAGTCGTATTCATTGGCAAGAAATCGTCCATTTCCAACCACAAAAATCTTGCTTTCAACTTTGCTTTGGCTTAGAAATCCAGAAAGTTTTGGATCGGCAAATTTTCCTACGATCCGATTTTTAAAGTGGGATTGAAAGCTTCCTTCCGCAATGGCAGCAAGCGTGATTTTATTTACGTCATCCTTTGGGTTCTCAGCCAATTTGGGATTTTCACCATAAGAAGCAGGCATTGCCAAGCTGATGAGCGGTGCCAATCCGGTTTTGTTCGCATTGGTCGAGGTGGTTAAAATTTTTGTCAACTTCACACCGGTGGTATTAATGAGTTGCAGCTCGTTTGCGTATTCCAAGGAAACAGGCTCAAGGTTTCGGGTAATGGGGTGAGTAGATGGCGTTGCTAAAATGTGGAAAAACCAAGGCACCAAGGTCTGGTCAGCGTAAGGGACTATTTTAGGGCCGCATTGGGCGTCAACCACTAAATTTTCATGAATTTTAATCCCATAATCAAAGAGCATGTTATCTATTTTCAGGTTTTTCCGCATGGTATGGGTTACACCTCTCGCCATCAAGGAATCATCAATGAATTGCAGTTCATTCATGAAAACCATGAGTTTTCCGCCTTTCATAACAAATTGATCGATGATGTATAAATCTTTGTTGGTAAAAGGGAGTTTTGGGTCTGCGATGATCAATCCATCCACGCCGTCGAGCGCGCTTAGGGTATCATTCAGATTCACTTTTGTCAACGAGAAATAAGGCGCGAGAATGGCACGGGCTCGTATGGTTTCCCCATCCTTCAATTCTCCGTGACCTTGTAAAAACGCAATGCGCTTCTTTTCAATTTGGGTGATTTTCCGTATTGCAGAAAGAAGGTTGTATTCTAAATTATTCAAGGCATTTTCCAAAGTTTCATTCAGGTTGTCCAAATTCATTGGTTTACCTGGTTGCGTTCCCGGAAGAAATTGGATGGTGGTTTCCTTAATGATTCCATTGGAGGAATAGGCGATTTCAGCACCCGGCCACAACATCATTTGGGTTTGGGTACCGTCTTTCATGTACACAACATCCATGGGCAAAATCCCCTGTCCTTGTTTGTATAAATTCGTGTGGAGTGCCCTTTTTTCATCCTCCTTTGCATTCTCTGGATTGGGATTGATGAACTGATATTCAATGCGATTTCCCGCCAAGTCTTTAAAATCCTTTAACTTATCTTCAATGGCATTTCTAAAACTTTGTAGGTCAGCAGGTAAATCACCATCGAGGTAAATTTTTACTGAAATTCGATTGGGAAAGTTTTTTTCTTCACTTAAAAACCGCTTGGTTCCCGGTGCCAAAGAATAGCGCTGGTCCTCCGTCATGTCGGCTTTCATATGGACCAAAGAACCAATAACATTTAGGAAAATAAGGATGGCCACCAAACCCAAAAAGTAGCTCCAATTATAAAAACCTTTTGAACTTCTTTTAGCCATGTTCTATTTCTTAAGGGTTTTAAGGATGATCAAAGAAGCGCTTAGAAAGAAGACAATCAGGGAGAGGAAATAAACCAAATCTCCAGCCACAATAACGCCTTTTTTAATGGATTCATAGTGCGTACTAATGCTAAAATATTGAATGATGTAATCCAAATTTCCAAATTGGGCATAAGACCCTAGTAAGGTTAACCCATCGTAAAGAAAGTAGCATAAAGACATCGAAATAATGAACGCGACAATTTGACTGGAGGTGAGGGTGGAAGCGAAAATACCGATGGAAACGAACGTAGCACCTAACAACAAAAGTCCCAAATAGGAAGTGAAAGTAGCGCCGTTGTCGATGATGCCAACAGGTTTGCCAAGGTAATAAACGGAGGCATAATAGATGAGGGTAGGGAGAATTGAAATCAGCAACAAGGTAATCCCTGCAAAATACTTAGCCAACAAGATGCCTAAATCCGAAATGGGACGTGTAAACAACAACTCTATGGTTCCCGTTCTGCGTTCTTCTGCAATGGACCGCATGGTGATGGCGGGAATGAGTACCAAGAAAATATAGGGTGAGCTATTGAAAAAAGGAATTAAATCTGCTTGGGAACCTTCAAGAATGTTGGTGTTGGAGGAAAGCATCCAATTGAAAAGCCAGCTTGCGATGAGGTAAATCAATATGAACACATACCCAACCACCGAACTTAGAAAACTTCTGACTTCCTTTAAATAGAGCGCAACCATGTTAAAATTTATATCGGAAGTTCAAAATTAGGATTTTCCGCGCAATGTGAGCTGAATTTCTTCCCTTGAACTTATCGACAACAAGATTACGAATTAAATCCATTGTAATAATCTGCTACGGTCCACGCTCCGGATTTTTCTTTGAAGAAAGGTTTTATCTTTGACCACAGTCCTTTAAATGTATCTGAATTTCGATAGTTTTCCAAGGCAGATTCGCTGTCCCATTGACTGTACGTAAAGAAAAGTCCCACCTCTGTTTCTGACCGCATTAGTTTCATTCCCCTGCAGCCCTCAAATTGATTTACTTTGTGTTTTACGTCCTCAAAACAGTCAAGAAAATCTTGAACCTTATCAGGATGAAAGTAAAGTTTTACAATGCGTGTAATCAATACATTTCATTTAAAGTGGTGATGGATCCTGCGGGATAAAAGGTAACACGTACGATTTCGCCCAAACGCACCCCAAATAATTTATTCGCACCTCCATTTCCTTCGTTCGCGCCTTGGTTTATGGCGATTTCTAGGCGATTATTGGTATTAAATATCGCCAATCGCTCTCCGATGGGCACTTCATTGTAGGCTTTTGACAAGGTGTCAATGTCATTGGATCGCTTAATGTAACTTATTATGAAAGGTGTTTTTTCGCCATACCGTTCAAAGTCCGATTTCAATATGTTGGTGATGATGTTCCCAAAGGCATCGATGTGAATAACCGCGCCTTGAATTTGGTTCTTTTCGATCAATGGAGCCTGTACGAAGGCACGCTTGTAAGATTCTACGTCCTTACAAAATGAAGTGAAAGGGGTTTTTTGCGAAATTTTTAAAGCCAGGTCCACAAAGCAATCCCGCATGGTGAAAATCAAATGGCCTTCCTGCGATGGCTCAGGAACATAACGGTAAACGCGATCGGGTACATCATCCCCAAGAAATGCGCCGATAAACCCATTGTCATTGGAGATAAAGTACTGAGACTTAAAAATAACAATGGTGGGAAACGAAATGGCATTTTCGAGGTAAGGTGAAAGCGTTGAGGAAGGAAGGAGCGGTTCAGCATCGACGCCCATAATATGAATGGTGCCGTCTGGAAAAGATTCAAAACATGAACGTAGGTGATAGGCAGCCTCTAAATTGTCGAATGGACGAACCTCATGTGTGATGTCAACAATCTGTGCGCCCGGAATTTTCTTGTAAATCATCCCCTTAACCGAAGCGATGTAATAATCCCTTTGGCCGATGTCAGATGTTAGGGTTATGATTTGCATTTTTTTTCGCTCGTGTTTGGTATTTTTTTAATTTTACCAAAAGTAAATTTTTTTCTTACAGGTATTCAAATACAACATAACTTTAATTGAACTTAAGCATCCGGAACATAGAGTTGGAAGGCGTTAATCCCGCTGCTTTTTTTGGCGTGAATAACCTTAACCTGAAGCACCTAAAATCGTTTTTTCCAAAATTATCCATCGTCGCCCGTGGCAATAAAATCACCGTAAAAGGAGACGAAGACATGCTCGATCATTTCGAAGTTAAGTTTAACCTCATGGTCCAGCATTTCACACAGTTTAATGTCTTGACAGAGAATAACATTGACAACCTTATGCTTGCCGATGGGGAAAAGTTGTTAAGTACCGACAACGGCTCGGAAACCTTGGTGTTCGGAAACGGTGGTGTGAAAATAAAAGCCAGAACAATCAACCAAAAAAAGTTGGTCGATGCCATTCAAAAAAACGACATGGTATTTGCCATCGGTCCCGCAGGAACCGGTAAAACGTATACCGCTGTAGCCATGGCTGTACGTGCCCTGAAGGCCAAAGAAGTCAAACGCATCGTGTTGACAAGGCCTGCTGTAGAAGCCGGAGAAAATTTGGGATTCCTACCAGGAGACCTAAAAGAAAAATTGGATCCCTATTTGATGCCATTGTACGACGCACTTCGCGACATGATTCCACCCGAAAAACTCGCAGACATGTTGGAATTTGGCGTGATAGAAATTGCCCCCCTCGCATTCATGCGTGGAAGGACCTTAGACAAGGCGTTCGTAATCCTAGATGAAGCACAAAACACCACCCTGATGCAAATGAAAATGTTCCTAACACGTATGGGAATGACCGCAAAATTTGTAATCACCGGAGACATGTCTCAAGTTGACTTGCCCTCTCGACAACGTTCTGGTTTGGCCTATGCGACACATATATTAAAAGACATTGAGGGCATTGAGATCATAAAAATGGGTCACAGCGACATCATTCGTCATAAACTAATCTCCAAAATAATTCAAGCTTTCGACGAAGCAGAGTTGGCGGAAAATTCTAAAAAAAATGAATCAAACACTCAAAAATGAGTTTTTTACCTTTCCAGGTCAAACCGATGTTTACCATGGTAAAGTGCGAGATGTGTATACGCTAAATGATGGGAGATTGGTCATGGTAGCCTCAGACAGAATTAGCGCTTTTGATCACATATTACCCAAAGCAATTCCCTATAAAGGCCAGGTGTTAAACCAAGTAGCAACCTATTTCTTGTCAGAAACAAAGGACATCGTCCCCAATTGGCTTCAACATGCTCCCGATCCGAATGTGTCGATAGGCTTTGCTTGCGAGCCCATTCGCGTAGAAATGGTCATTCGTGGTTATTTGGCCGGGCATGCCGCTAGGGAATACAATGCAGGCAAACGCTCGATATGCGGGGTTCACATGCCCGAAAACATGATTGAAAATGATAAATTCCCTGAACCAATCATTACGCCGGCAGTTAAGGCAGAAGAAGGTCATGATGAAGACATCTCAAGGGAAGACATTCTTGCCAAGAACCTGGTTCCGGAAACCATCTATGTGCAAATGGAAAAATATACACGAGAATTGTTTGCGCGAGGCACAGAAATGGCAGCCAAACAAGGGTTGATTTTGGTGGATACGAAATACGAATTTGGTTTGTTAGATGGAAAAGTTGTGCTCATCGATGAAATTCATACCCCAGATTCTTCAAGGTATTTTTATGCGGATGGGTATGAGCAGCGTCAATCCAACAAAGAGCCACAATTGCAGCTTTCCAAAGAGTTTGTTAGAATCTGGCTGATAGAAAATGGTTTTCAAGGATTGGACGGTCAAACCCTGCCAACAATGCCTGATGAATTTGTGAAGGTTGTTTCGGATCGATACATTGAGCTTTATGAGAAAATTACAGGGAAAAAGTTTGAAAAACCTGACCAAACCAACCTAATCTACCGGATTAATCAAAACGTAAAAAACTACCTACTCTCCACCAAATAATTCCACAATGGGACGTCCAATCATACTCCCATTTCGCTGTAAATTAAGGAAATGTGTAAGGGTAGGAGCGACGTCAACTATTTGAATCGGACGAACAATCTCTTGGTGTTTTAAATGATTGCCATACCACAACAAAGGAACATGGGTATCGTAGTTGTAAGCCGCACCGTGGGAGGTTCCTTTGTGACTTGCTTCCGTATCTTCATCCACTGACAAATATCCTGGTTTTAAAATAAAAAGCACATCCCCACTTCTGTCTTTGTGAAATCCTTCGCGAATCATTTTAACCCAAGGGTCATCCGAACTTCCTGAAGTAAGCTGCATGGACGTGGCCGAACATTTCACTTCAGGCATAGAAAGTACCCATTCATTGGTTTGGTTGATCACCGTGTGCAAGTCTAAATTCAAAGAATCAATGGCGCGATGGTTTAAATAAATGTTTAAATTCTCTTCTTTCTCAACCAAGGATGCCCCAAAGGTTTCCTTTTGTAAAGATTTAATTTTCGCCATTGCTTTTTTCGCATCGAAATAGCCTCCGGGAAGTTTTTGGTCTTTCAACTGTTGAGGTACAGGAACCACCGCGTGGTCTGCGGTTAGAAAAAGCAAGTAATCATTTTTCCCAATGGTTTTGTCTAAATACGTCATCAACTTCGAAAGGTCTTTATCCAAACGAATATAGATGTCCTCAATTTCCATGGAATAAGGTCCGAAGGCATGTCCCACCAAATCTGGCGTAGAATAGCTGATGCACAACATGTCTGTCACATCTTTTTTACTTCCCAATTCCGTTTGGTTTATGGTTTCAATGGCCAAGTCTGTGAGGAGCGTATTCGCAAATGGAGATAGGCAAAACATACTGTAATTTCCTTTGGCAAACTGCGTGAAGTTATAAGGGAATTCAGGGGTTTTCTTCCCTTCCAAAGTTACTTCGTAAGGGGAATTATCAAGTTGATTGATGTAGGATTCTTTGGATACAGACAAATTCCAATCCTGTAAATACGTATCTGCATTGTGGGTTGCGTTAAAGGCCACCAACCATTCTGGTAGGTTCTCACCAAAATAGGAGCTTGAAATGAATTTCCCTGTAGTATTGTCATTCCAAAAGGTTCCATTGCTTAAATGCCCTCCAGGCAGAATGGCGCCTCGATCCTTGATAGACATCGCATAAACCCGGGCATCTGGGTACGTCATTTTTAATTGATCCGTCAGGGTTACGGTTTCCAGGTTGTGGGGAGATGCTTTGCCTTTTTTAGAATCACTTCCCACGGTGTGTACGCTTTCATCTGCGACACAATTTGTCATTTTTTGCGTGCTTCGAACGTACCATTCGTTGTTTACAATGCCATGGTTAGAGGGTGTTGTACCCGTATAAATGGAAGCATGGCCAGGTCCGGTAACTGTGGGGACATAGTTGTAATTTGTATTTCTACAATTTACCCCTTTTGTCATCAAGCGGTTAAACCCACCTTTTTCAAAGTGCGGTTGAAACCGATAGAGGTATTCGTAACACATTTGATCCACGACAATGCCTACAACCAGTTTTGGTTTTTGACAGAAAAAAAAGAATGGAAAAGATGAAAAGAGTAGGGTAATGAAAAGTCGTTGCATCAGTTTTTGCCTTTAGAGGGTAGGGAAGTGTTTGTGTTTTTTGGTGCGGGGGAAATGCTTGGGGGTGTTTTTACCGGTTTAACTTCATTCGAGGGTTTTGGGTTGGCCGGTTGAAAATCAACGGGATTTTTTATCTGAATGGGTTTTTCATATGCGGGAGTTTTTGGCTCATACATTTGAGGTTTTGAAACAGGTTCCGTTGGTTTGGTCTGCATCGGTTGAGCGCCTCCTCCAGGATTTCTCTCGGGAATCACAGGGACAACCGTATTGCTATTTACGATGGGACGTTCTAATTTATTAAGTACAACACCCTCTGTCGCCCTTGGCGGTGCAGGAATGGGATTGGGAGGAAGGTTTAGGAAGTAATTGTCGTAAATACAACCATTCATTTCTGCTTCGTTGATTCCCATTTCTTGGCACCTTTGTCTTGCTTGATCTCTGTTTTGATTGGGTATGGAATTAAACGTTCTGTGAAAACGTGGAAAGCTTCGGTCCGTATAAAATGAAGTGTTTAACCCAGGTCGGTAATTGAATAACGAGTTCGTATCAGTAACGCGATGGTCTTCTGCAAATTCCTTCGTGAAAGCCATGAGGTATTGTTGCTCAAGGTCATTCCCTAAGCTTGCATACTGTGGAGAATTCATTCCGATGAATCCATTCAGTCCATTTTGACTCGCTAAGCGGTTTGCATTAAAATCATCGGAAGCATTTCCGTTGGCATTCCCTAAGATTCCGCTGTAACTGTTGGCTAAGCAACTCGGGGATTCTATCGTAAGGTTTACAAAGCGCATGATGCCCGATGACCGAGTGTCGATGATTACTTTTTGTCCCAAAGGACCTGAAACAATGTAATTCCTTCCGACCAAACGGATGGTTCCTCCCATGGGTAAATAATAGGTTCGTCCCTCCAATCGAATGGGTTGACCATTTACCCAAAGTGGCATTGCAGAGTTATCCGGAATGTCCTCCGCATAATATGCGATGCGGTCTCCAGACATTTGAATGGCCACGGCAGTATTCAAAGAGAAATCGTCGCGCTGCGGCTTTTGTCTTGCCTGTACTTCAAAGGTTCTGCTTGTGTTTTTGGTTAGAACAAATTCGCCAACGGTTTGAAACGAATAACTCGTATGATCCATGGTCACAATGTGAGGGTCTCCATAACTTCTCCCCGTAAGGGTATTGCAAGAAGTCGCGCTGAACAACTGTGACAATACATTTATAAATGCATCACTTGTGGGTTGACGTAGGATTTCAGATTGAATGTCTTCTCGGGATCCATTTGGCGCAAGAGACAACATTTCAAATGCGGTTAAATCTTCCGGAAACGTTCGATCCGGAGCGGGTTGATTGGAAGACAATGCCTTCATACTTTCAAAAATCCAAAGACCGCGAACGGGATCCCAGTTCATGAATTTGGTTTGAATTGCAGCGTAATCGACTGCATTCTGTGACCACGCCATTTGGGTACACAATAAAAATCCAATTATAAAGAATGTAGTTTTTTTCAATTTTCAACAAATTTATAGCCAACACCTTTTATCGTAGCAATGTATTTTTCGCCTATTTTTTCCCTGAGTTTACGAATGTGCACATCAATGGTGCGGTCGCCAACAATGACATTGTTTCCCCAAACGTTTGACAATATGGATTCTCTTTTAAAAACATTATTGGGTTTTGAAGCAAGCAAGGATAACAATTCAAATTCTTTTCGTGGAAGTTGTATTCCCACGCCGTCTACATAAACAAGGTGCGTTTCCCTGCTAATGATGATGCCTTCGGTTTGTGTATCCAACTGAACGACAATGCTTCGGTTTTTTCTTCTCAGTAAGGCATGAATGCGACTCATTAACACCTTTGGCTTTATGGGTTTTGAAATATAATCATCTCCCCCTGCCTCTAAACCAGCAATTTGACTGTAATCTTCTGCACGTGCTGTTAAAAAACAAATGATGACATCTTTGTAGTGCGCATGCTCTTTAATGGCCTGACAGGTTTCGATTCCATCCATCATGGGCATCATCACATCAAGTAACACCAAATCAGGGGTGCGAACTTTCATTTTTTCCAAAGCCTCCAAGCCATTGGAAGCAAGGTCCACAGTGTAGCCCTCTTTTTCAATGTTAAACTTAAGAATCTCAAGGATGTCCTTCTCGTCATCCACTATTAGTATGTGTCCCATTTGTGTCTCGAATTTACAAATTATTAAAATAGAAAAATGGCATCGTTTACCCGGCAGTTGATTTTAACATAATTTTGTTAAAATTAAGTAACAATTTGGTAACAGTATATAATAATCACATTATCTTTGTACCAGTAGTAGGTTAGGTTGATTAGTCAAGTGCTTTGGGCAACCAAGGCGCTTGACTTTTCTCTTTTAATAACATCTCAATGGACATATCGATACTACTTGCAGAGGACGACTTAAATCTGGGATTTGTAATTTCCGATCAGTTAAAAACTGAAGGGTACAAAGTAACCTTAGCCATTGATGGCGTCGACGCCTTGAAGCGTTTCAATGAACAAACCTATCACCTTTGTATTTTCGATGTTATGATGCCGAAAAAAGATGGTTTTACCCTCGCTCGCGACATCAGAAACATCAACAATGAAATCCCCATTTTATTCCTCACCGCAAAATCCATGACCGAAGACAAAGTGGAAGGGTTTAATGCCGGCGGTGATGATTACCTGACGAAACCTTTCTCCGTAGAGGAATTGCTTTTGAGGATAAAATCATTGCTGAAAAGAGTCAACATTCGAACCGAAACCCCTGAGGAAAAAATCATTCAAATCGGTAACTTTACCTTTGACACCGAGAATTTAACCTTAACCATACAATCTGAGGTTAAATCCCTTACCAAAAAAGAAGCGCAGATCTTAAAACTCCTTTACAAGTTTAAAAATCAAGTCATGCCAAGAGAGGTTATCCTCAATACCGTTTGGGGACAAGATGATTATTTTATGGGGAGAAGCCTAGATGTTTTTATCACCAAACTTAGGAAATACCTAAAGGAAGACGAATCCATTCACATTTCAAATATTCACGGAGTTGGGTTTAAATTGGAAGTGAAATAATGTATTTGCTCCACCTAGAAACTGCTACAAAAATTTGTTCCGTTGCCCTTTCTAAAAATGGTCGTTGTGTACAGGTCATCGATGTAAACGGTGATGGTTTTGTGCATGGAGAACAACTCACCTTGCTGATCCAACAGGTCCTTCAAAAAGAAGACATTTCAATGCATGTTTTGGCGGGTATTTCTGTTGGAATGGGTCCAGGTTCGTATACAGGTTTGCGCATCGGGATGTCCACCGCAAAGGCCCTGTGTTTTGCATTGAATCTTCCTTTGTTGGGGGTCTCTTCGCTCGGGAGTTTAATTGAAGTTGCGCGTGCTTCTTTTCCCAAACATGTCATTTGCGCAGCGTTTGATGCAAGACGGGATGAGGTGTTTCGGAGGATTGAAAGTCCAGAAGGAAACCTAATGAAAACCGATGGGCCTGAAATTTTAGATGAACATTCATATACGCAACAAGATGAAATGATTTGGGTTGGCGATGCCAATGAAAAAGTCAAAAACATCCTTAAGATGGGCAAGATTAATTTCCAAGACCACATCGAAGTCTCGGCAAAAGGTCAAATAAAACAAGCCTATTCAAACTTTATGAACAAAGAATTTCTTGATTTAGCCTCAAGTACCCCTAATTACGCCAAAGCCTTCTATACCACCCATAATATTTGAGTTCGTTCATTTTCTGAGGAAAATCGAAAAAAAATGAAAGTATAAATTAATAATCCCCCGCCGAATATTAACTTTGCAGAAAGTTTGTTCAAATGACACCCAATATCGAAGCTCAAATTTCTCGTTTGCGTGCAGTCTTCTTGAGATTGAAAAACGCACTGGATGAAATGACCGCTTTAAAAGGTGAAATTGAAAAAGAACGAAACGCTTTGGCATCAGAAATCTCTGAATTAAAAGGGATTAACAATACCCTGAGCAAGGAGGTTTTGCAATTGAAACAAACTTTAGAAAAACAACAAATGCAGGGAATTGAGAAATCTGATTTGGCCATAAAGGGTAGAAATGACGATGAAATCGATGCATTGGTAAAGGAAATTGAACACTGTATTACTCAGTTAAAAAATAGAAGATGAGTAAAGTATCATTGAAAATAGAAATTGCAGGCAGGACTTATCCCATCACGGTAAAGGAAACCGAAAAGGAGAAGGTGGAAAGTGCAGCAAAAAAAATCAATGATGCGGTTGATATGTTGAAAAAAAATTATGCGGTGAATGACTCCCAAGATTTATTGGCCATGTCCGCCCTTCAACTGTTAATGAAAACCCCCACGTCTTCTGCTTCTACATACGAAGCCATCGAGTCTCAACTCAATGATTTGGAAAATGAGGTAAGCAGCTGGTTATAATCCCTTTATCATACCCGCTTAAAAACTTAAAAGGTATGAACACAGTAGGAATCATTATTGGAATTCTCGTAGGTGGCGCAGGTGCTGTCGTGGTACAAAACGTCGTTTTGGGATCAAAATCAAAACAAAAAATCAAGGATGCGGAACAAGAAGCGGAGCGCATCAAGAAAGAAAAAATGCTTCAAGCAAAAGAGAATTTTCTAAAACTCAAGGAAGAACACGAAACCAACATCAAGGACCGTGAGCGAAAAATGCAATCCAACGAGGACAGGATCCGTGCGAAGGAGAAAACAGTGAACCAAAAGTTGGACGAGCTTAACAGAAGCGAACGCGACATCGAAAAAGCAAAATCTGACATTCAATCGAAAAGCGAAGTGCTTGATGTGAAGAACCAGGAATTGGAGAAAATTCAATTGAAAAGGGTCGCCGAACTTTCTAAAATCAGCGGTATGCAGCCGGAGGAAGCAAAGAAAACGCTTATGGATGCCTTGGTAGACGAGGCAAGAACTTCCGCCATGGCCCAAATCAAAGAGATTTCCGAAGAAGCCAAATTGAATGCAAATAAAGAAGCAAGAAAAATTGTAATCCAAACCATCCAAAGGGTAGCAACCGAGCAAGCCATCGAAAATGCAGTTTCAGTGTTCAACATTGAATCGGACGAAGTTAAAGGACGAATCATCGGAAGAGAAGGTCGTAACATTCGCGCATTGGAAGCGGCAACAGGTGTAGAAATCATCGTAGACGACACCCCTGAAGCCATTATCCTTTCTTGTTTTGATCCCATCCGACGTGAAATCGCAAGGCTTTCCCTTCATCAATTGGTTTCCGATGGACGAATCCATCCAGCGCGCATCGAGGAAGTGGTTGCCAAAACCAAGAAAAACCTCGACGAAGAAATTGCTGAAACCGGACGTCGTACATGTATTGACCTCGGAATTCACGGCTTACATCCTGAGCTCATGCGAATGGTTGGAAGAATGAAATACCGATCTTCTTACGGTCAAAATTTATTGCAACACTCCCGTGAAGTTGCAAATTTGTGTGCCATCATGGCTACTGAGCTTGGCTTGAATGTTAAATTGGCTAAAAGAGCTGGATTACTTCATGACATTGGTAAAGTTCCCGATGAAGAGCCCGAATTGCCACACGCCATTTTAGGGATGAAAATCGCTGAGAAATACGGTGAAAAAGCAGAAGTGGTAAACGCAATCGGAGCCCACCATGATGAAATTGAAATGAAATTCTTGATTTCCCCCATCGTTCAAGTCTGTGATGCCATCTCTGGAGCAAGACCAGGCGCACGACGGGAAGTGGTTGAAGCTTACATCAAAAGAATTAAAGAACTTGAAACACTCGCACTTTCATACGATGGTGTGGGAAGCGCATACGCCATTCAAGCGGGGCGTGAGTTAAGGATCATGGTAGAAGCGGAAAAAGTAACCGATACAAAAGCAGAAGAACTGTCTTTTATCATCTCACAACGCATCCAAACTGAAATGACTTACCCAGGACAAGTCAAGGTAACGGTCATCCGTGAAAAACGATCTGTAAATTACGCAAAATAAAAATGGTGCCTCCGGAAGTAAAAGTGATTGCCGGACCATGCAGCGCTGAGTCCTACGAACAGTTAAGAGCAACGGCTGCTGCCCTAAAAGACATAAATTTATTTGCCTTTCGCGCTGGCATTTGGAAACCAAGAACCCGTCCAGGCGCTTTCGAAGGAATCGGAGACATCGGCGTGGAATGGTTGCGACGAATCAAAGAAGAATTCAACATCCCCGTTACCACCGAAGTCGCCAATCCAAGCCATGTGGAAATTGCGTTAAAAGCCGGAATCGACATCTTATGGGTAGGTGCAAGGACCACCTCAAATCCTTTTTCCGTTCAAGAACTCGCGGAATCTTTACAAGGTGTGGACATCCCAATCATGGTGAAAAACCCCACCAACCCTGACCTTAAACTTTGGCTGGGCGGCATCGAACGTTTTATGAAAGCAGGGGTGCAACAAATTTCTGCCATTCACCGCGGATTTTCTACCTACGAGAAAAGAGAATACCGCAACGTACCGAATTGGCAAATACCGTTGGAGTTGCGACGCTACCTTCCCGAAGTGCCACTTTTTTGCGATCCTTCACACATCTCTGGAAAATCTGAATCTGTATTTGAAGTGGCGCAAAAAGCCATGGATTTAAAATTTGATGGGTTAATGATTGAAACCCACAACGATCCCGTGAATGCTTTTACCGATGCAAGACAACAAATTACCCCGCTGGAATTAGAAACCCTTCTTCGACAACTTGCCCTTAGAAGTCGCCGTGAAATTGATGAAGTGGAAATGTTGGAATACCGCGCATTGTTAGGTTTGATTGATGAACAAATCATTCAATTGCTTTCGCAACGCATGGACCTCTCGAGAAAAATCGGTGCCTTCAAAAGAAAATACCATTTGGCCATTCTCCAAAACAACCAATGGAAAACATCCTTGCAAGCCAACATAGAAAAAGCCAAAAGTTCAGAACTCAATGAGACTTTTTCTACCGAGATTTTCAAGTTAATTCATCAAGAATCCATCGACATTCAATCTGAAATTTTAGGCACACCTTCCGACAATCCAAATGACTGAAATAGGTTCTTATGAGGTGATGGGCGAAAAACATGCGCCTGTTTCCAAAAGTCACATGCAGCGTGAAATTCTACTTTCACTCTTGGCTGAAGAAAAAAGTACACTTACCGGTAATTTTACGTCCCTTCCATCCGATGTGATGGATGCCTTGGATGCCATTCAAAAACTTGGAGCATCATGGGTGCTCAATGAAAACACGTTGCAAATTTCTCCGCCTAAAGAACGAAAGCTTTTAACGCATTTGGAACTTCATGTCGGTGAATCGGGATTTCTGTTTCGCTCCCTTTTGCCCTTGGGTTATTTATTCGCAAAGTGCATAACGTTCCATGCCCGAGGAACCTTGCAAAAGCGAACCACAGAATCTTTGGTCCCTTCGTTGGTTCAATTTGGTTGTACCCTTTTGTCCGAGCCAAATGCCTGGCCTTTTGTACTTCAATATCCCAACACCATTGGAGAAAAATGTGTGGTTGATGCTTCACAAACCTCCCAAATGGCATCGGGGTTTTTAATGCTCGCTGCTACCGTGCCATCGAATTTGACCATAGAACTCATGAACCCAACCAGCAAGCCTTATTTGGAGCTTACCATGGAGGGATTGGCCAATCGTGGAGTTAAGGCATTGCGCAATGAGGAACACTATGTTTTTGAGGCGGATGGAAAACCATTGGGAAAATCGGTAGAAATTCAAGGAGATTGGAGCGGTGCTGCCAATGTCCTGGTGGCCGCAGCCATACGGGGTGACTTACAAATGAAAGGACTTTCATTGGGTTCGAGGCAAGCAGATGAACACATTTTAGAGGTTTTAAAATCGTATGGAGCTGAATTGCTGTTAGCGAATGATTCCATCGGGGTGCGAGCCAAAAATCATTTTTGCTTTCAGGTGAACGTTACGAATTGCCCGGATCTTTTTCCCTTGGTATGTGTCCTTGCGGCTTCAGCGGAGGGTCAAAGTGAAATTTCAGGAATTCATAGGTTGTACAACAAGGAATCAAATCGTTTTTTATCCTCATGTGCCTTACTCGATATACTGGGAGTAAACTACGAAGTTTCCGGGGATGCAATGCGCATAACCGGTGGCGTGAAATATGGAGGTGGAGAAGTAGCCTCGTTTGACGACCATCGCATCGTGTTCGCAACGTATGTTGCGAGGATGCTGACCAATGTTCCCATTGGTATAGATGACATTCACAGCATCAAAAAGTCGTATCCCTCATTCGTCAGCGACCTCTGAGTTGTTTTTTTTGTATTTTTGCTATTCTTATAAATCATTTAAAAATTAAAAAAATGAAAAAAATCTATTTTATGATGTTTACGTTGTTTTTAACAATGTCAGCAAATGCTCAAATGATGCAAGGTGATGTTTCTATTGATCCATACATCGGGGTTCCCAATTGGGCGAATGCCATTTTATTCAAGGAATATAATGGGTCTGCAACAAGCGTTTCGAATTACAAGGTTTTGGGTGGTTCACTTTCATATGGTGGACGTGTTGAGTACATGGCATCTGAAAAAGTGGGTGTGGGTGCAGATGTAAATTATGAAGTTTCAGGTTATGGGTATTCTTTTCAAGATTATGCCTACGATGCCACAGGTACTGCACTTCAAGATGCGAATGGAAATTATATTTATACGAATTATGACAGGGAGTATACTTCTAAAAAACTACGCGCAATGTTTCGTTTGAACTATCACTTTGTAAAAGAAGGTAAAATTGATATGTACACAGGATTTGCAGCGGGTTACAAAAGCACCAAAAGGGAAACCGTTACTGCTCCTACCAATCCAAATTTTATTGATGCGAATATGACAAAAGCATTAATCCCTGTAACTGCAAGGATTGCCGTTGGAGCTAAAATGTACTTTACCAACAACATTGGGGCACACATCGAGTTGGGCTTAGGTGGTGGTGGTTTACTACAATTTGGCATCTCTGCGAAATTCTAACACACCCTATAAAAAACGAAAGCCGCTTGCGCGGCTTTTTTTATGCTTTGTAATTCGGGCAAGTGTAAAGTCCCTTTGCGAACTTGCGAACGAAAGTTCTTAGTTCTCCATCAGTTTAATCAAGTTCAATGCAGAACCTGCTTTAAACCATTCGATTTGAGAAGCATTGTAGGTATGGTTTACCTTGATGTCCTCTGTGGTACCATTTTGATGATGGATGCGCAAAGTCAATTGTTTTTCCGGGGCAAATTCTTTAAGGTCTACAAAATCAAACACATCGTCCTCTAAAATTTTGTCGTAGTCGCTTTCGTTCGCAAAGGTTAACCCAAGCATGCCTTGTTTCTTCAAATTGGTCTCATGAATTCTTGCGAAAGATTTCACCAATACGGCAGCCACACCTAAATGTCTTGGTTCCATTGCAGCGTGTTCTCTTGAGGAGCCTTCTCCATAGTTATGGTCTCCAACAACCATGGTAGGGATTCCGGCTGCTTTGTATGCTCGCTGTACGGCTGGCACTTCACCATACGTTCCCGTCAACAAATTCTTAACGGAATTGATGTTTCCAGTAAAGGCATTTTCTGCACCAATCAATAAATTGTTTGAAATGTTGTCCAAGTGACCTCTGTATTTTAACCATGGACCCGCCATGGAGATATGGTCTGTGGTACATTTTCCTTTAGCTTTGATCAATAATTTCATCCCCGTGATGTTCTCTCCGTCCCAAATCGGGAAGTTTTCCAACAACTGTAGACGTTGTGAATCTGGTGCTACCAATACTTCGATGTTGCTTCCATCTTCCGCGGGTGCTTGGTATCCATTGTCCTCCACATCAAAACCTTTTGAAGGCAATTCTTCGCCTCTTGGAGGGCTTAATTTGATTTCTTTTCCTTCTGAGTTTGTTAAGGTGTCTGTCAATGGGTTAAATCCTAAATCACCGGCAATTGCCAAGGCTGCTACCATTTCTGGACTCGTTACAAACGCATGTGTATTTGGATTTCCGTCCGCTCTTTTGGAAAAGTTACGGTTGAATGAATGTACAATGGTGTTTTTCTCTTGTTTTTCAGCGCCGTCCCTAGACCATTGTCCAATGCAAGGACCACAGGCATTGGTGAAAATTTTAGTACCCATTTTCTCAAATGCTGTAAGAATCCCATCGCGTTCCGCGGTAAAACGTACCTGTTCCGACCCTGGGTTGATTCCAAAAGCAGCTTTGGGTTGAATTCCGTTGGCTACGGCTTGTTCTACAATGGATGCTGCCCGAGCCAAATCTTCGTAAGAAGAATTCGTACAAGATCCTATCAATCCCCATTCAACCTTCATTGGCCATTCGTTCTTCTCCGCTTCGGCTTTCATTTTGGATACCGGTGTACCACGGTCTGGCGTAAATGGACCATTGATGTGTGGTTCTAATTCAGACAGGTTGATTTCAATCAATTGATCGAAATAATCTTTTGGATTTTCATAAACTTCTGCATCACCGGTTAAATGCGCTGCGATGGCATCTGCGGCAATTACCACTTCTTCGCGACCCGTGGCATTCAAATAGCGACGCATTGAATCGTCATATCCAAAGGTGGATGTAGTTGCACCGATTTCTGCACCCATGTTGCAAATGGTTCCTTTACCTGTACAAGAAAGTGACAATGCGCCTTCTCCAAAATACTCAACAATACATCCTGTTCCACCTTTCACGGTAAGGATATCAGCGACTTTTAAGATGACATCTTTGGCAGAGGTCCACCCGTTTAATTTCCCTGTAAGCTTAACGCCGATGAGTTTTGGAAACTTTAATTCCCATGCCATACCGGCCATAACATCTACTGCATCTGCGCCTCCAACACCAATGGCAATCATTCCCAATCCACCCGCATTCACGGTGTGAGAATCGGTGCCAATCATCATCCCGCCAGGAAAAGCATAGTTTTCCAAAACAACCTGGTGAATGATTCCAGCGCCTGGTTTCCAAAAACCGATGCCATATTTAGATGAAATAGAGGATAAAAAGTTAAATACTTCATTGTTTTGATTTAGCGAAGCCTGAAGGTCTTTGTCTGCACCTAATCTTGCTTGAATTAAATGGTCGGCATGCACCGTAGAAGGAACAGCAACACGTTTTTTGCCTGCTTGCATGAATTGTAACAAAGCCATTTGCGCCGTAGCATCTTGCATGGCAACACGATCTGGAGCGAAATCAACGTAGGACTTTCCACGCTCATAAGAATGGTTGGTATCATCGTTCCACAAGTGGGCAAATAAAATTTTCTCGGAAAGCGTTAGGGGCTTTTTTACAATTTTTCTTGCTGCTTCAATGCGCTCAGGGTATTGTGCATACACCTTTTTAATCATGTCTAAATCGAAAACCATAGTGACTTTTTTTGTTGTGCAAATCTACTTAATTTGTATGGAAATCATTCCGTGAGAATCAGCATTCTTTACTTTTTTTTGCGCGATCATGCTTTCAACGGCGAATTGGTTTAATTTTGATTCCATGTTTTCAGATTTAAAAGTCATAGATTTATCAACGGTTTTGGCAGGTCCAACGGTGGGGTCTTTTTTTTCTGAATTGGGAGCAGAAGTTGTTAAAATTGAACATCCGAAGCACAAAGATGTCACCCGATCCTGGCGTATACCCAATGAAAAAAACAGCATAACATCGTATTTTTCAAGCTGTAATTACAACAAAAACTATCAATTTTTAGATTTAACACTTCCAACGGATTATCACCAATTCTTAACGCAACTTGTAACCGCAGACCTACTTCTCATGAATTTCAAAAAGGGGGATGACGAAAAGCTAGGTTTGACAGAAGAGAAATTGCGCGCGGTCAACCCAAACCTAATCATTGCGAAAATCTCTGGTTTTGGTTCCGATTCCGACCGTGTCGCCTATGATTTAATCCTCCAAGCTGAAACCGGATTTATGTCCATGAACGGTGAATTTGATTCGATGCCGCTTAAAATGCCCGTTGCATTCATTGATGTTTTGGCAGCGCATCAACTAAAAGAAGGGATTTTGATCTCTTTATTGAAAAAACAAAAGACGAATGTGGGAAGTACGGTAGAAGTGTCACTTTATGATGCGGCAATATGCAGCCTTGTAAACCAAGCAAGCAATTACCTTATGAATGGTAACGTTCCCTTTCGCATGGGGAGTCTTCATCCCAACATAGCGCCTTACGGCGAGTTGTTTTCGACCAAAGACAAGGCCTTGGTAACTTTTGCAATTGGATCTAACAAGCATTTTGAATGGCTATGCATCCTTTTGAATTGTCCTGAAATCCTTAAGGATCCTCGTTTTTTGAACAATGTTGATCGGGTAGCTAACAGAAAAATGTTGTTCGAATTGCTCGAGCCGATGGTAAAACAACAGGATTCTTACAGCCTTTCCCAACAGATGTCGAAGAAATTTATTCCAATGGGGATTGTAAAAAACCTGGATGAAGTATTTAAATCACCACAAGCGAAACAACTTATCAAGGAAGAATTGATCGACGGTGAAATGACCCGAAGGGTTTCCCAAATTGCTTTCAAATGGAAATAAGGTCACCAGAAAATGCACAGGAATGGGAATCCTATTTTAGCCTGCGCTATGAAGTTTTACGTAAACCATGGAATCAACCCCTTGGAACAGAAAGGGATGGATTGGAAGACCAAACCAAGCATTTCGCTTGTTTTTCCGCATCCAAAATAATTGGGGTAGGTCGGTTGGATCAAGTTTCTCCCGAAGTTTTTCAAATTCGTTACATGGCGGTTCATCCGGATGCCCAAAACAAAGGAATTGGGAGGATGATCATTCGAGAAATGGAAGCAGAAGCGTGGTTAAATGGGGCTGAAACCATCCTTTTACATGCGCGTGAAAATGCAATGGGATTTTATGAATCGTTAGGATATGAACTTCAGTCGATTTCGCATTTGCTCTTTGGTACCATTCAACATTTTTTAATGCAAAAGAAAAAGGGATAGCCGTTGCTACCCCTTCTCCTAACCTTTAACCTAACCATCCTTACATAACCACGATTCTTTTTGTGGTTGTATTTCCTTTGTCATTTACCAACGTTACAAGATACATTCCTGTTGCGTTTTGGTTTATGTTGTACGCCTGCTGTCCATCTACCTGTACATTCTCAACTTGTTTTCCTTGCGCATCTGTAATCAAAAGCGTTGTCATTGTTCCTGTCCATGTGATGGTCGCATTACCATTGCTTGGATTTGGATACACAGTTACCTCAGCATTTTGATTTTCTTCGATGCTTGCAGTAAGATCTAACACTGTTACTTGGGTATTAGAGGTACATCCATTTGCATCGAAAACCGTTACGTCATACACACCAGCATTTAGATTGGTTAAGTCTTCGGTATTCACCCCATTTGACCATGCAAATAAGTAAGTAGGTACGCCACCTGTAACGCTTAGGTCAATGCTTCCGTTGGTGCTGGTCGTTACATCGGTAACCACAGCGTTAAGATTCAACTGCGTAGGTTGTAAAATATCGAAGCTTTCGTATGCGGTGCATCCATTCCCGTCAACCATCGTTAAACGGTACGTTCCAGAAGGAATGTTGTTAAGGTCTTGTGTGTTTGCCCCGTTGTCCCAGAAATAGCTGTAGTTCGGTGTGCCTTGCGTTACGGTAACGTCAATCGCACCATTGCTTTGACCAAAACATTGAACATGTGTCAAAGTAGCATTCAATTGCAAAGGCGTTGCTGTATTGATGAGTATGGTCGTGTCCGCGGTACAACCATGTGCATCAGTAAGCGTTAGGGTATAGTTACCGCTTGCCAAACCTGTATTTTGCAATCCTGTCATTCCATTCGACCAAGCCACGTTAAAAGGAGCTGTAAATTGGCTTGGTGCAAGGGTAATGGAACCTGTAGAGGATTGGCATAGACCTGCGACACTTGCGTTGAAATGTCCATTGCTAACAAACCCAGATGCCATAGCAACCGCATTTGCAGCATTCAACCTGCCTGCTCCAATTTTACCTGCGTAATTAGGGTTTAAAAGGTCAATATTGTTGGAACTGTTTTTCAATATGGTTTCAATGTCATTGTTCGTTAAACAAGGGTTTGCAGTCAACATCAAGGCAATGGTTCCCGTAACAAAAGGTGCGGCATAAGATGTACCTGAACTTGCTAAATACCAACCACTCATAGGGGCAATGGCAACATCATACCCAGGCGCAGATAAATCTACCATGTTGTTGTGTTGGTGCGTTGAATTTGGATCGCCAGCCGTTTGTTCGTGATTGTCAGATTGACCGATGCTTGTAACGGCAAATACGTGTGCATAAGCAGCTGGGTAAACCAAAGCATCGGGTGTGCCACAGGTATTTCCATTTCCTGCTGCCGCAACTGCGAAGGTTCCGTTGTCATATATTTCGGTCATTACATCTTGTTCATACTGATTGTAGAAACATCCTGAGGTCCAACTGATATTGATTACATCAATCCCAGCATAAGAAGCCAATAGGATTTCATTGTAGTTCATTTGATAGAAAGCAATGGACGAATTGAAACCGATGGCACTCAACCCTTGATTGTTATCCGTATTTCCTGCGGCAATGATAGAAACGGCATTTCCGTGTGAAGGCGTAGCTGTGTTTGAAGCATCGTAATGAACGATTTTCCCGGCTAATTCTTCGTGGTTTGGGGTGATGTTTTGGTCACTGATGCCAATCGCAAAGCTACTGCTTCCGTGTGTTACGTCCCAAGCACCTTGTGCTTGAATAAGGTTAAGTGCATAATCTGTTGGCACCATCAAGTTGAAATCGTTCGTCGAATAAAGCGCTTGGTAGTTTGGTGCATTTTCAATTCCAGAAACTACCGAAACTTCTTTAAGGCTATTCTTTAGTTCGCTTTCCTCACAGTTACATGTGAAAGCGTAAACCTTTTGTAATTTTTCACTTTTTGATGCGGGAAGTGCTTTAGCAATCGAAACGATGTTTACATTAGAAATGGCAGCGTCAAGGGCTGGATTTGCAGAACTTAACTTTCCGTCTGCGGTCATGGTAGGAATTGCATTCACTTCCGTGATTTGCGCCCAAACAGTGCTTTGATTTTGGGCAAACGAGAAACTGGAAAGGGTTCCAAAAATTGCGGAGAGAAGTAGGTTTTTTGCTTTCATGATATTGTTTTTGTCGTTGTTTGTGAATCAAAGTTGCGACATGAAAGCGGGGGGAGAAAGCAAAAAGAATTCGCACTACGTAAAATACATAGAGCTACACATAAGGGGTTAAGTAGTTGTCACGTAGGACCTGCGTAGAACTACTTAGATTGCGTGGAAACAGGGTTGATATTGCGTACCGAACGGCTGGCTTTTTTCTTGATTTTAGCTTTCGGTTTAAGGATGTTTTTTTCATACCACCACTGCGCGGAAGCCTTTTCTTTGTTGAGTTCTACCAATAAAAACCCATGGTCACGGAAATTTAAATAATTGATTTGTGGATTGGTTTTTCGTTTCGCCATAAATTTTTCAGCCAATCTTGCTTTCCAGGTAGGTATGTACTCATCTAAACTTGAAGAGGTGATACTTGGAGCTACCCATTCTGTACCCACGTGTGTTTTAGGATCGTGAATGTCTTTTCGTAAATCAATGGAAAACGAGGCATGAACATCGCCCGTTAAAATGATGATGTTTTTTTCTTCATCGGTATACCATTTAGAAAGAATTTGGTCCCTCTCAATGGGGTATCCTTCCCACATATCCATGCTCTTCTCATATTTCGCCATCTGTTTCGGGTAGTTATAGGAAGAAAAAATAACTTGGTTCCCTATGATTTTCCATTTTGCCATCGAATGGGACACGCCATACTGAAGCCAATCCCTTTGTTCCGTCCCCAACATAGATCGGGTAGAGTCTGTGCGGTCCGCGTCGTTAAATGATTTTAATTGTTGTGAACGCCCCTCCATTCTTCCGTCTAACATATACAATTCAGCCAAATTCCCCATCTTGAATTTTCTTCGAATGCTGTGCATGGTGTTGTCGGTTATTGGCATCCACTCAAAGTAGGCTTTCTTTCCATTCTCTTTTCTTGCATCCCATGAACCCTCATCCTCTTGATGATTTTGAGCCCCTTCAACATAGGAGTCATTTGCAATTTCGTGGTCATCCCACACGGTGATAAAAGGAACCACCCTATGCAATTCCTGTAAATTTGGATCTAATCTGTATTGTGCATACCTAGAACGATAATCTGTCATGGAAATGATCTCCTTCTGTGGAATGTGCTTTCTCGCCAAATCTTTGTTACCATAGGTTCCCGGACCATACTCGTAGATATAATCACCCAAATGAATTACGAAATCAAGTTCTTTTACTTTTGCCAAGGAGCCGTAGGCGTTGAAATACCCCCACTCAAAGTTGCTACAACTTGCCACTGCGAATTTTAAGTTCTCAGGATTCTCTCCAAGTGTTTTTGTAATGCCAACCACAGAGGTGTCTTGGTTATAGATGAATCGGTAGTAATAGGTCTTCCCTGGCTTAAGGTTTTGCGCAGTGATTTTTCCCGTGAACCCATCTTCATAGCGAATGAAACGGATGAATTTTAACGTGGAATCTGAAAAAAGTATGTTTTCACTAAGCTCACATTCTAATTGCAGTGTACTCGAAGTCTTATATGGATTGATTGCTGTCCATAGGACTACGCTGTTTTGAGTAGGGTCACCTGAGGCAATTCCAAAAGGAAATACACCCTTGTCTTTGATCATATCATCTATTTCCGAGCAATAAACCCGTTGTGTTTGAGCGTACATGTGAATTGTGCTTGCTGCTATCATTAAAACGAATAAGATATTTTTCATAGGGTAGTTAGGTGTGGAAACGTCGTTATAACTCAATTTTTAATGGCTTAAATTTATCACAAAATAAAGATTTGTGACTTTGTTGTTGGTATTAATATTTGGTTAAATTTGTTAACATATAATTGACTTATGAAAACTTACTACGCACTTACTGTTTTTTTCGCCTTAACATTTTCCCTTTCAGCCCAAACCATTGTTTGGCAAGATAACTTCGAAACACCTGCGAATTGGAGCTTGAATGCTTCTTCTGGACTCAATGGCGTTGATGCAAACCTTTGGGTGATTTCGGATGCTGAAGGAGGCGTTGCTGCCGGTAATTGTGGCGTAGCAAGCAATGGAAATAAGACACTTCATGTGGGATGTCAAGGTGCTTGGTGCTTGGGTACAGGCGCCACGTACAATGCTGGAGATGGCGGATTGGGTTTTATCGATGCAGTCACCCACAAGCGGACCTACATCTTGAATAACATCAATACATTAAACACAGGGGCTTTGTCCATCGAGTTTGATTACATCGGAATTGGTCAACCAGGTTTTGATTTTGGCAAAGTGCTTTACAGTATTGACGGAGGTTTGACTTGGGCCACTTTACAAACCATTGCGCCAGCGGCTACTTGTGCCGGTGGACAAGGGTTGTGGTCACATTTTACACATGCGCTTCCTGTGAGTTGTCAAAACATTACGACCTTGAAAATTGGTTTTGAGTGGGTTAATGACAACGATGGAAATGGAACAGACCCTTCCTTAGCGATAAACAACGTAGCCATTACAACCCCTGCGGCAAACGTCACCGCTTCTTTTGGTTTTCAAAACAACATTTGTCCTGGAGACTGCGTCGATTTCACCAATACATGCAGTGGAGCATCCCTTTTTATGTGGGATTTTGGAAATGGCAATACGTCCATGAGCCCAATTCCTCCCTCCATTTGTTACAACAATCCAGGTGTTTATGCCGTTCAATTGGTCGCTTGCGCTGGAAATGTGTGTGATACCATGATTCAATCTTTAATCGTTAACAACTACCTTTTTGGTCAACAAAATGTTTCCGCCACGGGATCTTATACATGGCCATTTAACGGGATGACCTACTTGCAAAGCGGGTCCTATACAGATACCATGGCAAATCCAAATGATTGTGACAGCATTCTAACCTTGAATTTGATCTTGACCGTAGGGGGTATTTCTGAATTTCAGGAGGTTGAACAACACATCGTAAGGTATCTCGACCTGATGGGCCGAGAAATCGAAAGAAGAAAAAACACGATGGTTTTGATTCAGTATGAAGGCGGGAACGTTCGAAGGGTATTCTTAACTGAGTAAAGCTACTCGATCGGATTGTTGATAAAATTAGGCTAACCATTCTAATCAAAATTTCTACCTTTGAAGGAATTTTTAAAACAACCAGGCTATGTACAATTTTCCCTTAGACATAAATTTTAAAATCGGAACTTTATCCAATGATTTCATCGCAAAAGATGCAACGGGAAGTACAGTTGCGTATGTCCGTCAAAAGATGTTTAAGCTTAAAGAAGACATCCTTATTTACGATGGCGAAGCCAAGAAAAACGTTAACTTCCGAATCAGAGCCAATAAATGGTTGGATTTTTCTGCATCTTACCTTTTTACAGACGACCAAGAGGTTGAAATCGGCCGGGTAACGCGCAAAGGAATTAGGTCCATTTGGAATGCCACCTATGAAATTTACGATGCTGCGCAAAACCATGACTATACAATCTCCGAGGAAAATCCTTGGATTAAAGTGTTGGATGCAGTGTTATCTGAAATTCCAATCTTAGGTATTTTTACGGGGTATTTATTCAACCCAACCTATTTGGTGAAAGACAGCAACAATAATGTAGTTGCAAAATTGAAAAAAATGCAGTCCTTTTTTGGAAGGAAATTCCAAGTTCAAAAAACCGGTGACCTTGGTGAAGCAGAAAGCAGAATCCTTCTTGGACTTATGATGATGATTCTTCTAGAAAGACGAAGAGGGTAATCGATTTACTGTTTAAATTCCCAAATTAAAATCGTTTTGATTCAAAATGAAAGCATTGCGGTGCGAACAGCAGTGTTTAGCATCGTTGGTAACTTTTTAATGGCACTTACCAAGTGGTTGGCTGGGTTCTTTGGAAATTCCTATGCGTTAATTGCCGATGCCATTGAATCAACAACAGATGTTTTGTCTTCTGCCTTGGTTCTTTTTGGACTTAAATATGCAAGTAAGCCGGCGGACGTGAATCATCCATACGGTCATGGGAGGATAGAACCCCTAATCACCTTTATCGTAGTAGGGTTTCTTATTTTTTCCTCTTTAGTTATAGGATATCATTCAATATTGAACATACAGACACCCCATGCACAACCAAAATATTGGACACTTTTTGTTTTGGGGGGCATCATTGTTTGGAAAGAACTTTCCTACCGATTCGTAATCCGTAAAGCAAAACTTACCCAAAGTTCTACCCTGAAGGCAGATGCTTGGCACCACCGAAGCGATGCAATTACCTCGGTTACCGCTTTCATCGGTATTTGCATTGCACGGATATGTGGAGAGGGATTTGAATCCGCAGACGATTGGGCAGCACTTTTTGCTACCGGATTTATTCTCTACAATGCCTATAAAATTTTTAGACCGGCACTGGGAGAGATGATGGATGAGCACTTGCATGATGAATTGGTACAAAAAATTGACATTTTAAGCAAAGAAGTTGAAGGTGTCCACAATACAGAGAAATGTAGAATTCGGAAAATAGGGATGCGGTTTTTTGTGGATATTCACATTCGAGTAGATGGGCAATTATCTGTGCGTGAAGGACATGACATCTCGCACGCATTCAAAGCGCACATTCAACGTGAAATACCGGCCATTGAAAATATGCACATTCACATTGAACCTTTTCAAATGGTTCCGCTGCACAAGTAGAAAAAACTTGAACTTTTTTCCCAATCCTATTGTGTAATTAAATTAACCTCGTATCTTTGCACCCCTCAAAGAGCGTTTGAGTTAAAAATTTATTATTGTTTAATTAAGAGTATTTTTATGCCAACTATTCAACAGTTAGTTCGCAAAGGAAGAACGGCAGTAGTCAAGAAAAGTAAGTCTGCTGCACTTGATTCATGTCCTCAACGAAAAGGAGTATGTGTTCGTGTTTACACAACCACTCCAAAAAAACCAAATTCTGCAATGCGGAAGGTAGCACGTGTGCGCCTTACCAACGGTAGAGAAGTCAATGCCTACATTGGAGGTGAGGGTCACAACCTTCAGGAACACTCCTTGGTATTGGTACGTGGAGGGCGTGTAAAAGACCTTCCCGGAGTTAGATATCACATTGTTCGTGGCGCAGAAGATACAGCGGGAGTTCAAGGAAGATCCCAACGTCGTTCTAAGTATGGAACCAAACGCCCTAAACAGAAATAACCATAAAAGCATTTAGCGATGAGAAGAAGAAAAGCCAAAAAAATAGCCATCCTTCCGGATCCAAAATTCAATGAACAAATGGTTACGAAGTTCGTGAATAACTTAATGTACTCCGGAAAGAAAAGTTTAGCATTTAGAATTTTTTACGATGCGATTGAATTAATCGATGGTAAAATTGAAGACCAAGCAGGAATCGAAGTTTGGAGAAAAGCACTTGAAAATGTAACACCAAGTGTTGAGGTTAGAAGCCGCCGAGTTGGAGGTGCCACCTTCCAAATTCCTACCCCAGTTCGTGAAGAAAGAAAAGCTTCACTTGCAATGAAATGGTTGATAGGTTATGCTCGCAAGCGTAACGAAAAGACAATGTCTCAAAAATTAGCAGCAGAAATTATTGCAGCTTCCAAAGAAGAAGGCGCAGCCTTTAAAAAGAAGGAAGATACCATAAGGATGGCTGAAGCAAATAAAGCGTTTTCACATTTTAGATTTTAAATCATGGCACGAGATCTTAAGTTTACACGAAACATTGGAATTGCTGCTCATATTGATGCAGGGAAAACCACAACTACAGAACGAATTTTGTTCTATGGTGGGGTAAATCATAAAATTGGTGAAGTTCACGATGGTGCTGCTACCATGGACTGGATGGAACAAGAACAAGAGCGTGGAATTACCATTACCTCTGCGGCTACAACCCTAAATTGGATGTACCGTGGTCAAGAATACCATATCAACATTATTGATACCCCAGGACACGTTGACTTTACAGTTGAAGTGAATCGGTCTCTTCGTGTACTTGATGGTTTGGTTTTCTTGTTTTCGGCTGTAGATGGTGTTGAACCGCAATCTGAAACCAACTGGAGATTGGCAAACAATTACAATGTACCCCGAATTGGTTTTGTGAACAAAATGGACCGTCAAGGTGCAGATTTTCTAAAAGTTTGTCAACAAGTTCGCGACATGCTTGGAAGCCATGCTTTACCATTGCAAATCAACATAGGTGATGAAGACAATTTTAAAGGAGTGGTTGATTTGATCAATTTCAAGGGAATCGTTTGGAATGAAGAAGATTATGGGATGACTTATAAAGAAGTTGAAATTCCAGCAGATATCATCGACGAAGCTAGAAAATTGAGAAGTGAATTACTTGAGGCGGTTGCTGAATTTGATGAGACTTTGATGGAGAAATTTTTCGAAGATGAGAATTCACTTACCGAAAGAGAAATCTTAAATGCCTTGCGTCAAGCTGTAATTTCAGGTAAAGTAGTTCCAATGATGTGTGGTTCTTCCTTCAAGAACAAAGGCGTTCAATCCATGTTGGACATGGTGATGGAACTTTTGCCCTCGCCGATGGATGTGGAAGGTATCACTGGAATCAATCCTAAAACGGATGAGGAAGTAACACGTCAACCATCAGTAGAAGAGCCTTTTTCTGCACTTGCATTTAAAATTGCAACCGATCCTTTTGTAGGAAGGTTGTGTTTCATCCGTGCCTACTCGGGTAACCTTGTTGCAGGATCTTATGTTCTTAATACACGTTCTGAGAATAAAGAAAGAATTTCTCGAATCTTCCAAATGCACGCAAACAAACAAAACCAAATCCCTGAATTGGGTGCGGGTGACATTGGTGCGGTAGTTGGATTTAAAGACATCAAAACAGGAGATACGCTTTGTGCAGAAAATGCACCGATCATCCTAGAATCTATGGATTTCCCAGATCCAGTAATTGGATTGGCGATTGAGCCTAAAACGCAAGCAGATACTGATAGATTGTCCATTGCTTTGTCTAAACTTTCTGAGGAAGATCCAACTTTCCGTGTGAATACAGATGAAGAAACCGGACAAACCATTATCTCAGGTATGGGTGAGCTTCACCTTGAAATCATTGTGGATCGTTTGAAAAGAGAGTTTAGGGTTGAAGTAAGTCAAGGTGCACCGCAGGTTGCTTACCGTGAAGACATCAGCGCAGATACTGAACACAGAGAGGTTTACAAGAAACAAACCGGTGGTAGAGGTAAATTTGCCGACATCTTGGTTAAAATTTCTCCACAAACCGATGAAACGAAGAAAGGACTTGAATTTGTCAATAGCATCAAAGGTGGTAACATTCCTCGTGAATTTGTTCCATCCGTAGAGAAAGGTTTCAAAGAATCAATGAAAAACGGAGTTTTGGCAGGATTTCCTTTGGAAGCGATGCGCGTTGAATTGTTAGATGGATCCTTCCATGCAGTCGATTCAGACTCATTGTCTTTCGAACTTTGTGCGAAAATGGCTTACAGAGCAGCTTTGAAATTGTGTAGACCCATTCTTCTTGAACCGATCATGAACCTAGAAGTTGTAACCCCTGAAGAAAACATGGGTGACGTTGTAGGAGACTTAAACCGTCGTCGTGGTATGATGAAAGGAATGGATGACAGAAATGGAGCAAAAGTACTTAAAGCAGATGTTCCTTTATCTGAAATGTTTGGATATGTTACCCAGCTAAGAACCATTACCTCTGGCCGTGCCAACTCTTCAATGGAATTCTCCCATTATGCAGAAGCACCGAAGAATGTTGCAGATGAAGTGATTACGAAAATTAACGGAAAAAAAGTATCCGCATAAATTTATAGGAAATGAGCCAAAAAATTAGAATAAAATTAAAATCGTACGATCACAATTTGGTAGATAAATCTGCTGAGAAAATCGTAAAAACGGTGAAATCTACCGGTGCTGTTGTGAGTGGTCCCATTCCACTTCCTACACACAAAAGAATTTACACCGTTCTTCGCTCGCCTCACGTTAACAAAAAGGCAAGGGAACAATTCGAATTGTGTTCTTACAAAAGATTGTTGGATATCTACAGCAGCTCCTCTAAAACCGTCGATGCGTTGATGAAATTGGAATTGCCAAGTGGAGTGGATGTTGAAATTAAAGTATAATAATTAGATTAAATAAATAGCTATGCCAGGATTAATTGGTCGAAAAATCGGAATGACTAGCATCTTCAGTGCCGAGGGTAAATCTTTACCATGCACGCTTATTGAAGCTGGTCCCTGCGTTGTTACACAAGTAAAAACGACGGACAGAGATGGTTACGAAGCCGTTCAAATTGGGTTTGGAAATCGTAAAGAGAAAAACACCCCGAACGCACTTAAAGGCCATTTCAAAAAAGCAGATACCACCCCAAAAACCAAGTTGGTGGAATTTAACGGATTTGAAAATTTGAACTTAGGCGACGAAATTACCGTGACGCTTTTTGAAGAAGGGGATTTCGTAGACGTGGTTGGTACTACCAAAGGAAAAGGATTTCAAGGGGTAGTAAGAAGACACGGATTTGGTGGGGTTGGACAAGCAACACATGGTCAACACAACCGTTTGCGTGCACCAGGTTCAATCGGAGCTTGTTCTTATCCAGCACGCGTATTCAAAGGAATGAGAATGGCGGGCCAAATGGGTAACAAAAGAAGATTGCAATCCAATTTAGAAATTCTAAAGGTGATGGTAGATCGAAATGTTTTGATAATTAAAGGGTCCATTCCTGGTGCGAATGGTTCTATGGTAACAATCAAGAAGTAATGGAAACAAAAATATATAACATTAACGGTACGGCTACAGCAGAATCTGCCAATCTATCGGATGCAATTTTTGGAATTGAGCCAAATAACCACGCGATTTATTTAGATGTTAAACAACATTTAGCAAACCGTCGTCAAGGCACGCACAAATCAAAAGAACGTGCCGAGATCTCTGGGTCAACTCGTAAAATTAAAAAACAAAAAGGTACAGGTGGAGCGCGTGCAGGTAGTGTGAAATCAGGTACAAGAGTGGGTGGTGGTAGAATTTTCGGACCAAGACCAAGAAATTATCACTTCAAACTCAATGTTAAGTTAAAAAGGTTGGCACGTAAATCCGCGTTCTCCTTTCAAGCTAAAAATGACGCAATCGTGGTAATGGAAGACTTGAAGTTTGATGCCATCAAAACCAAAGATTTTGTAACCCTTATTCAATCCATGTCGCTTGAAAATCAAAAAGTTCTATTGATCATGGGTGAAAAAAATGACAATGTTTATTTAGCCTCAAGAAATTTGAAAAAGGTGAAAGTGGTAACAACTGACTCTTTTAATACTTACGATGTGTTGAATGCGAAAAAAGTAATATTAACCCAAAACGCCATCGAGCGAATTGAAGAGATACTAAATTAATTAGAGATGGAAGGAATTATCAAAAAACCTATTATTACTGAAAAGGCCACTTTCGCTTCTGAAACAAGAAACGCATTTACCTTCGAAGTACATAAAAAGGCTAATAAAATCGAAATTAAAAAAGCGATAGAAGAAATGTACAGTGTACATGTAACGGATGTACGCACCCAAATGTATGGTGGTGGCGTTTCTTCATCTAAATATACCAATAAAGGCATTGTTGAGCAAAAAAGCAAACAATGGAAAAAAGCGGTGGTTACTGTAAAAGAAGGTGAAACCATTGATTTGTTTAACAACTATTAATTGAACGATGAGCTTAAAAAAGTTTAAACCAATTACCCCAGGACAACGCCATAAAGTGGCGATGGACATGTCCGGTATTACAACTTCAACACCAGAGAAAAGTTTGGTTAAAGGAGGTACACGTTCCGGTGGACGTAACAATGATGGACGTATGACCATGCGTTATGTAGGGGGAGGACACAAGCAAAAATACCGTGTCATCGATTTCAAACGTAATAAATTTGACATCCCGGCAACCGTAAAAACAATCGAGTATGATCCAAATCGTACCGCGAACATCGCCCTTTTGTTTTATGCAGATGGTGAGAAACGTTATATGATTGCGCCAACAGGATTGAAAGTGGGAGATACAGTAGTTTCAGGGAAAACTGCAACACCTAACATCGGTAACACAATGTATTTGTCTGACATTCCTTTAGGAACCGTTATTCACAACATCGAATTGATGCCAGGTCGTGGTGGAGCCATCGCAAGAGGCGCCGGTTGTTACGGTCAACTTAACGCACGAGATGGAGCCTACGCAATCATCAAAATGCCTTCCAGTGAAACACGTATGATTTTAACCACTTGTTTGGCTACCATCGGAACGGTTTCCAATGCTGAACACAACTTGGTTCGTTCTGGTAAAGCAGGTCGCTCAAGATGGTTAGGTCGTCGCCCACGTGTACGTGGTGTAGTTATGAATCCAGTGGATCACCCAATGGGTGGAGGGGAAGGAAGAAATTCCGGAGGTCACCCGAGGTCTCGAAACGGCATGCCAGCGAAAGGATACAAAACAAGGTCTAAAACCAAGTATTCTAATAATTTGATAATTGAAAGAAGAAAAAAATAGAGTGATATTATGAGTCGATCATTAAAAAAACCGCCTTTTGTTCATTATAAATTAATGAAACGTGTGGATGATGCACAAGCAGCAAATAGCAAATCTGTTATCAAAACTTGGTCTCGTGCCTCAACCATTACACCGGATTTCGTAGGAATGACATTCGCGGTGCACAATGGACATAAGTTTATTCCAGTTTTTGTTACCGAAAACATGGTAGGTCATAAACTAGGCGAGTTCTCCCCTACACGAAACTATAGAGGACACGGTGCGAATAAAAAAGATAAAAAAAGATAAGTAAATTATAAGTCATGGGTGCTAGAAAAAGATTAATGGCCGAACAGCTTAAAGCAGACAAGAAACAAATTGCCATCGCGCATTTGAATGACTCTCCAATCTCCCCGCGTAAAATGCGGTTGGTTGCAGATTTGATTCGTGGGATTGAAGTGAATAAAGCACTCAATATATTGACCCACAATTCAAAATTCGCTTCTGTTGGATTGGAAAAATTACTACGTTCTGCGATCTCAAATTGGGAACAGAAAAACGAAGGTGCTGATGTAAGCCAAGAACAACTTTTTGTGAAGTCTATCGAAGTAGGTGGAGGTCCAATGTTAAAAAGAATACAACCAGCGCCTCAAGGTAGAGCACATAGAATTAGAAAAAGATCAAACCACGTTACGATTGTCGTTGACGGAGTAAAATAAGAATAAGCATGGGACAAAAAACAAATCCAATAGGTAATAGATTAGGTTACATCCACGGATGGGAATCCAATTGGTATGGCGGTAATGATTACAAAGATAAAATCATTGAAGACGATCAAATTAGAAAATATCTTTTTGCGCGTCTTGCCAAAGCTAGCATTGCAAAAGTAATCATTGAACGTACCTTCAAATTGGTTACTGTTACCATCAATACTGCTCGTCCAGGTGTCATCATCGGAAAAGGTGGACAAGAAGTGGATAAGTTGAAAGAAGAGTTAAAACAATTGACCAAAAAGGAAATTCAAATTAACATCTTTGAAGTAAAACGTCCTGAATTGGATGCCAGACTTGTGGCTGACGCAGTTGCGCGCCAATTGGAAGCGAGAATTTCTTTCCGTCGTGCCATCAAGATGGCTATCTCCGGTACCATGAGAATGGGCGCTGAAGGAATTAAAATAAAAATCTCTGGTCGTTTGAATGGTGCTGAAATGGCACGTTCAGAAATGTATAAAGATGGTAGAACGCCTTTACATACTTTCAGAGCAGACATCGATTATGCAATTTCAGAAGCACATACAACCTATGGTCGTCTTGGAATTAAAGTTTGGATTTGTAGAGGAGAAGTCTATGGAAAAAGAGACCTTTCTCCAAATGTAGGCGTATCAGCAGGGTCAGGTGCCAATGCAGCAGCAGGAAAACCAATGGTACCGAAACGTAAAAAGAAGTAATACTGATTAATAGTTATTGAAATGTTACAACCGAAAAGAACGAAGTTTAGAAAAGTACAAAAAGGAAGAAGTACAGGTCTTGCCCATAGAGGTTCTACCATCGCATTTGGATCCTTCGGTTTGAAAACCTTGGAACCAGGTTGGATAACTTCTCGCCAAATTGAAGCGTCTCGTATCGCTGTTACCCGTTTTATGAAAAGGGAAGGTAAAGTTTGGATACGTATTTTTCCTGACAAACCTGTAACATCTAAGCCAGCAGAGGTAAGGATGGGTAAAGGTAAGGGGGCTCCAAGTCACTGGGTGGCTGTAGTGAAGCCAGGAAGAATTATGTTTGAAGCGGATGGTGTTTCGTATGAAATCGCGAAAGAAGCTATGCGTTTGGCAGCACAAAAACTACCGGTCAAATGTAAGTTCGTCGTTCGTAATGATTATGTTTTACCTATTTAATAGCATACAATGAAAACACAAGATATTTCTAAATTATCAGGCGAAGAACTCGGAAGAAAACTTGATGAAATGAAAAAGCAAATGGTGAGTTTGAAGTTGACGCACAAAATGGCGCCTATCGAAAATCCCATGAGAATAAGAGGTTTGAGAAAAACCATTGCAAGATTGAGTACAGAATTTTTAAAAAGACAGAACGCAGCCTAAGGGTGCGATAGATAAAGTAGGCTTATTATGGAAAAGCGAAATTTAAGAAAAGAAAGAATTGGAATTGTAACCAGCGACAAAATGGACAAGTCCATCGTGGTAGCAGTTGAACGTAAAAAGAAACACCCGAAATACGGGAAATTCGTGAAGACAACCACAAAATTTGTTGCACACGACGAATTGAACGATAGCCATACAGGTGACACCGTTCGTATTATGGAAACTCGTCCGTTGAGTAAATCCAAAAATTGGAGATTAGTAGAAATTGTAGAAAGAGCGAAATAATCTGAAAAATGATACAAACAGAATCAAGACTAGCAGTAGCAGACAACTCAGGTGCAAAAGAAGTGCTTTGCATTCGTGTACTTGGCGGAACCCGTAGAAGATACGCTTCCGTAGGAGACAAAATTGTCGTTGCCGTGAAAAGTGCCATGCCAACAGGTGCCGTGAAAAAAGGATCGGTTGCCACCGCAGTAGTGGTCAGAACCAAAAAGGAAATACGAAGAGTAGATGGATCTTACATTAGATTCGATGACAACGCTTGTGTAATCCTTAACCAAGCTGGCGAAATGAGAGGTACCCGTATTTTTGGACCCGTAGCACGCGAACTTCGTGAGAATAACTTTATGAAAATTGTTTCATTAGCACCCGAAGTGTTGTAAATTATTAAGATATGCAAGTAAAACTGAAATTAAAAGTAGGAGACCTCGTCCGCGTGATGAGCGGGGATTCTAAAGGTCAAGAAGGAAAAATTACTTCGATCAGCCGTATCAAAATGCGCGCAACCATCGAAGGTGTTAACATGGTGAAACGCCACACCAAACCAAGCGCTTCGAATCCACAAGGTGGAATTGAAGAAAAGGAAGGTACCATCCACATTTCCAACCTTATGTTGGTAGTAGAAGGAACACCAACCAAAATTGGTAAAAAAGAAGATGGCAAAGGTAAATTAGTAAGGTTTTCAAAGAAATCAGGGGAGGTCGTAAAATGATACAGGATTACACACCACGTCTTAAAGAAAGATATCATTCTGAAATCATTGCAGAATTGACAGAGAAATTCGGTTACAAATCTTCTATGAGGGTTCCGAAGTTGACAAAAATTGTACTTAGCCAAGGAGTAGGTGATGCCGTTGCCGATAAGAAATTAATCGAAAATGCAGCCGCAGATCTTTCTCGAATCGCTGGACAAAAAGCAATCACGACACTTTCCAAAAAAGACATCTCAAATTTTAAATTGAGAAAAGGAATGCCGATTGGTACAAAAGTAACCTTACGAGGAGATAAGATGTATCATTTCCTTGACCGTCTTCTTTCCGTGTCCTTGCCTAGAACACGTGACTTTAGAGGGATCAACCCAAAAGGATTTGATGGTTTCGGGAATTTTAACCTAGGAATCAAAGAACACATCATCTTCCCAGAAATCGATATAGATAAAGTAAATAAAATTTTAGGTATGGATATCACTTTCGTGACAAACGCGAAAAGTGACGAAGAGGCGAAGGCATTGTTGGACGCATTTGGATTTCCATTTATTAAAAAATAAAGAAATGGCTAAAGAATCAATGAAAGCGCGTGAGCGCAAAAGAGAAAGAATGGTGGCTCGATACGAAAAGAAAAGAGCAGCATTAACGAAAGTATTGAAATCGACTTCAACAGATGAAGCAGTTGTCAATTCAAAGTGGGAAGCAATGATGGCTTTGCAAAAACTTCCTGCCAATTCATCCAAAGTGAGATTGCACAATCGTTGTGGCCTAACCGGTCGTCCACGTGGTTACATGAGACAATTTGGAATTTCAAGGGTGACCTTCCGTGAAATGGCTTTGGCTGGAAAAATCCCTGGCGTTAGAAAAGCAAGCTGGTAATAACATTAATTGAAAATTAGAAAATGACTACAGATCCAATAGCAGACTTCTTGACGAGAATTCGTAACGCGAGTTCCGCAGGTTTGAAAATGGTTGAGATCCCTGGATCCAACATCAAAAGAGCTATGGCCGAAATTTTATTCGATCAAGGGTATATTTTGAACTATAAATTCGAAGAGGACGAGAAACAAGGCGTAATTAAAATCGCTCTTAAGTATAACATGTCTACTCGAGTTCCTGCCATTACCAAATTGCAAAGGATTTCAAAACCAGGTCTACGTAAGTATGCTGGTTCTGAAGAATTGCCAAGGGTATTAAACGGTTTGGGAATCGCGATTGTTTCCACTTCGAAAGGTGTAATCACTGACAAAGAAGCGCGTAAGCTGAAAGTAGGTGGTGAAGTATTGTGTTACGTATATTAAAAATTAAAAGAAATGTCAAGAATTGGTAAAGCACCCATAACAATCCCTGCCGGCGTCGAATTCTCGATGAATGGAAACATTGTTACCGTGAAAGGTAAAAAAGGTGAACTAACGCAAGCAATTGATTTGGAAAGTGTTACGTTGGAGGTTGAAAACAATGTCATTACTTTTTTAAGAACATCAGAAGCACCCATGGTTAGAGCGAAACACGGTTTATATCGCGCTTTAATCCAAAATATGATTGTAGGGGTATCCGATGGTTTCAAAAAAGAAATGGAAGTGATTGGCGTAGGGTATCGTGCAAACGTTACCGGACAATTACTCGAATTGGCACTTGGTTTTTCCCATCAAATCGTTTTCGAAATTCCTACGGAAGTAAAATGTACAACGGTTTCTGAAAAAGGAAAAGCTCCGATTGTAACATTGGAATCTCACGATAAACAATTGTTGGGTGCGGTCGCTGCTAAAATTAGAAGCTTGCGCAAACCAGAACCTTACAAAGGAAAAGGAATTAAGTACGTAGGAGAAGAAATTAGAAGAAAAGCTGGTAAATCAGCAGGTAAAAAATAACAGGTAAAGTCATGGCATTACAAAAAGTATTAAGACGTTCAAAAATTAAACGCAGAATTCGTAAAAAGGTGTTTGGCACTGCAGCCATTCCGAGATTGTCTGTTTTTAGAAGCAATAAGCAAATCTACGCCCAGGTTATCGATGATACGACAGGCATAACCTTGGCTTCTGCGGGTTCATTGAAAAATGACGAGGCTCAAAAGATTGCGAAAAAAGAACAAGCCGTTTTGGTGGGTAAGCTGATTGCTGAGAATGCAATTAAAGCCGGAGTACAAGCGGTTGTATTTGATAGAAATGGTTATTTATATCACGGACGTGTGAAATCTTTGGCAGATTCAGCGCGTGAAAGTGGACTTAAATTTTAATAAGAATGAGTACTCAACAAAATTTGAACAAGGTTAAATCGGTAGACATCGAACTGAAAGATAAATTGGTGGCTGTTAATCGTGTTACCAAAGTTACTAAAGGGGGTAGAACCTTTAGTTTTTCAGCAATCGTTGTGGTTGGTGACGAAAATGGAGTGGTTGGTCACGGTCTTGGTAAAGCCAAAGAAGTAACCGAAGCCATTACAAAAGGAATTGACGATGCTAAGAAAAACCTTATTCGCGTTCCGATTTTAAGAGGTACTGTTCCCCATGCACAAAAAGGAAAATATGGAGGCGCTGAAGTCTTTTTAAAACCTGCAACTGAAGGTACGGGTGTTATCGCCGGTGGTGCGATGCGTGCAGTATTGGAAAGTGTTGGTGTACACAACGTTTTGGCGAAGTCGCAAGGATCATCAAATCCACACAATGTTGTAAAAGCAACCATGGATGCATTATCTAACATGAGAGATGCGGTCGCTGTTGCTCGTCAACGTGGAATTGATTTGGATAAAGTTTTCAACGGTTAATAATAGTAAGATGAACGTTATAAAAATAAAACAAGTTAGAAGTGCCATCAAAAGACCCGCTGATCAAAAGGCGACCATTAAAGCACTCGGATTTAGACGATTAAACCATGTGGTTGAAAAGGAAGAAACACCCCAAATTATGGGAATGATTAACAAGGTGAAACACCTAATCGTGATTGTTGACTAATTGATAAATTAAGAAGAATGAGTTTAAATAATTTAACACCGGCCCCAGGTTCGGTGAAAAGTGAAAAAAGAATTGCAAGAGGTCAAGGTTCTGGTCGCGGTGGAACTTCCACACGTGGTCACAAAGGAGCTAAATCGCGTTCTGGTTATTCGAAGAAAATTGGTTTCGAAGGGGGACAAATGCCTTTGCAAAGAAGGGTTCCTAAATTCGGTTTCAAAAACATCAACCGTGTTGAATACAAAGCCATTAACTTGGATTCTATTCAAATGTTGGCTGAGAATAAAGGCATTACCGCTTTTACGCCAGAAGTGTTTGAAGCCAATGGACTTATCTCTGGAAGCAAAACCTTAGTAAAAATTCTTGGAAGAGGTGAGTTGAAAAACAACGTGCAAGTGAGTGCCCACCATTTCTCTGAAACCGCAGTAGCAGCTATTGAAGCAGCTGGGGGTAGCATACATAAAATTTGATTTAATCAGAACCCATGAAAAGACTCATTACCAATCTTCAAAATATATGGAAAGTCGTTGAACTTCGTCAAAGAATTCTTTTGACTTTGGGATTGGTGCTTGCCTATAGAATTGGTTCCTTTGTAATTCTTCCAGGTATTAATTATGGTGCACTTGAAAATGCATCCGCAGGAAGTTCCGATACGCAAAAAGGGATTGAAAATTTACTTTCGCTATTCTCTGGAGGTGGTTTTACCAATGCTTCCGTTATGGCCCTCGGAATCATGCCCTACATCAGTGCCTCCATTATCATGCAATTGCTTGGAATGGCAGTTCCTGCAGTACAAAAGCTGCAAAATGAAGGAGAATCTGGACGTAAAATTATTAACAATTACACACGAATCTTAACCATTATCATCTGTTCCCTTCAAGCCCCATCTTACCTCAAAATGTATGTGGAGCAAAAAGGCGCTTTGCCTTTGGATGCAGGACCGTTGTGGTGGACACAAACCATTATCATCCTTGTAGCAGGTTCGATGTTTGCTGTTTGGTTGGGTGAAAGAATCACAGAAAAAGGAATAGGAAATGGAATCTCTTTATTGATTGCTGTAGGTATCCTTTCTCGTCTTCCCGGAGCCTTTATCGCAGAAGTAGGAAAAACATTTGAAGGAGGTAACTTGATTAAATTGGTATTGGAAATCATTATTTTCATGCTCATTATCCTCAGTGTTATTCTCATCGTGCAAGGTGTACGAAGGATTCCGCTCAATACAGCGAAAAGTGTAGTAGGAGCGCGTTCTGTTGGGGAACAACAAGCAAGAAATTACCTTCCCTTAAAAGTAAATGCAAGTGGGGTTATGCCTATCATCTTTGCGCAAGCCATTTTAACCATCCCGATGACAGTGTTTCTCAGTGCCACCGATTCTAAAGACCAAGGGGGAATTGTTCAAAGAATTCTAAGCGATCCTTATGGATTCTACTACAACCTGATTTTAGTCGTACTTATCGTTGTGTTTACCTATTTCTACACAGCCATTATGATCAATCCGCGGAAAATAGCGGACGAATTAAAAAGAAGTGGAGGATTTGTACCCGGGATTCGCCCAGGGGACGATACCGCAAATTACATTGATGACCTCGTTTCTCGGATTACGTTTCCAGGATCATTGTTTCTTGCAGCCATTGCTGTGATTCCTGCCATCGCTAAATTGTCTGGTGTGAATGATTCTTTCGCAATGTTCTTTGGAGGTACATCATTATTGATCATGGTAGGAGTGGTATTAGATACCCTACAACAAATTGAAACGTATTTATTAAATCGTCACATGGATGGTTTAATGGATGGAACAAGGGTGCGTGGCAGAAGAGGTCCTAACGAATTATCAGGTTTCTAAGATGGCAAAACAATCATCCATAGAACAAGACGGGGTAATATTGGAAGCGCTTCCAAATGCCATGTTTAAGGTACAATTGCAAAATGGACACGAGATCATTGCGCATATTTCTGGGAAAATGAGGATGTTCTACATCAAAATTCTTCCGGGAGATCGAGTTAAAGTTGAAATGTCACCCTACGATTTGTCAAAAGGGAGAATTACGTTTAGGTATAAATAGGAAAAAAATAAAAAACGATGAAAGTTAGAGCATCAGTAAAGAAAAGAACTGCGGATTGCAAGATTGTAAAGCGCAAAGGAAGGGTCTATGTGATAAATAAAAAGAACCCGAAATTAAAACAACGACAAGGATAAAACGATAATTATGGCACGTATAGCGGGAATTGATTTACCAAAAAACAAAAGAGGTGTAATTGGATTGACATATATCTATGGCATCGGAAGAAGTACCTCAAAGAAAATATTGGTTGACAACGGAATTGATGAAAACGTCAAAGTTCAAGATTGGAACGATGACCAATTATCGGCAATTCGTAACTCTGTGAATGAAGTAAAAACAGAAGGTCAGTTGCGTTCAGAAATTCAATTGAACATCAAACGATTAATGGATATCGGTTGTTACCGAGGCATTCGTCACCGTGCTGGATTGCCTTTGCGTGGTCAACACACCAAAAACAATTCAAGAACGAGAAAAGGTAGAAGAAAAACGGTTGCCAACAAGAAAAAGGCTACTAAATAATAAATAGAAAATGGCAAAAACGAATCAAAAGAAGAAAAAGAACGTCAAGGTTGAAGCTGCCGGTGAGGCGCACATCCAAGCGAGTTTTAACAACATTATTATCTCATTGACTAATAATGCTGGACAAGTAATTTCTTGGGCTTCCGCAGGAAAAATGGGTTTCAAAGGTTCTAAAAAGAACACACCTTACGCAGCACAACTCGCCGCAGAAAATTGCGCCAAAGAAGCGCATGATTTCGGATTGAGAAGGGTTAGGGTATTCGTAAAAGGACCCGGAGGAGGTAGAGAATCTGCCATCCGTTCTTTGCACAATTCTGGGATTGAAGTAACGGAAATCATTGACGTTACCCCACTTCCACACAACGGTTGTCGTCCACCGAAAAGAAGAAGAGTTTAATTAACCAGTCATCGAAGGAATGCCTTAATTCATGACTTAATTCAAATATACATATGGCAAGATATACAGGTCCAAAATCAAAGATTGCGCGGCGTTTTAAAGATCCGATATTCGGACCAGATAAAGCACTTGAGCGCAGAAGTTATGGCCCGGGACAGCATGGTCCGGCAAAAAAACGAGGAGGAAAACAATCCGAGTACGCAATCCAATTGGGTGAAAAGCAAAAAGCTAAATATACCTATGGAATTTTAGAGCGTCAATTCGCGAATATGTTCGAAAAAGCATCTCGAATGAAAGGAATTACAGGTGAAAACCTTTTGCAACTTTGTGAATGTCGCCTTGATAATTCTGTTTACCGTTTAGGAATTTCTACTTCTCGAAGAGGTGCAAGACAATTGGTGACACACCGACACATTACTGTGAATGGTGAAATCGTTAACATCCCATCGTTTCAATTGAAGCCAGGTGATGTAGTTGGCGTTAGAGAAAAATCAAAATCATTGGAAGTTATCGTAGCCTCACTTAATGGAACCAACAAAAGGTTCGATTGGATGGATTGGGACGCAGCTACCATGTCAGGCAAATTGCTCAGTTTGCCAGGACGCGATATGATTCCTGAAAACATTAAAGAGCAACTGATCGTCGAGTTATATTCTAAATAATACTAAATAAGCAAATGGCAATTTTAAATTTTCAAAAACCAGATAAAGTCGTAATGATCCAATCGGATGCATTCCAAGGTGAGTTTGAATTCCGTCCCCTTGAACCTGGGTATGGAATTACAATCGGAAATTCTCTTCGAAGAATCCTTTTGTCATCGTTGGAAGGTTACGCAATCGCTTCCATTCGAATTGAAGGCGTTGACCACGAATTTTCTACCATCAAAGGGGTGGCAGAAGACATCACTGAAATCATCCTTAACCTGAAACAAGTACGTTTTAAACAACAAATTGAATCGGTTGACAATGAAACTGTTTTGGTTTCCATCGCTGGACAAAACATGTTGACAGCTGGGGATATCGGTAAATTTACCAACGGTTTTCAAGTGTTAAATCCTGACCTTGTTATCTGTAACATGGAGCCAACTGTGAAATTTGAAATGGAATTAACCATCATCAAAGGAAGAGGTTATTATCCAGCAGAAGAGAATAAAATTGAAGGCGTTCCTTTCGGAACCATTTTCATCGACTCAATTTTTACGCCCATCGTGAATGTTCAATATACCATTGAAAACTACCGCGTAGAGCAAAAAACAGATTATGAAAAATTAATCGTGAATCTTACTACCGATGGTTCCATCCATCCGAAAGAAGCATTGAAAGATGCAGCAAAAATCCTTATTCAACATTTCATGTTGTTTTCCGATGAGCGCATCACCCTCGACAATGAAATGAAAACCGAAACAGAGGAATTTGACGAAAGCTCATTGCACATGAGACAATTGCTTAAAACAAAATTGACAGATATGGACTTGTCCGTTCGTGCCTTGAATTGTTTGAAAGCAGCAGACGTTGAAACGTTAGGTGATTTAGTATCTTTTGCTAAATCTGACCTTTTGAAATTTAGAAATTTTGGAAAGAAGTCTCTTACTGAGTTGGAAGATTTAGTAGATAACAAAGGACTTACCTTCGGAATGAATGTAGCGAAATATAAATTAGACAGAGATTAATTTCGAAAAGATTTAAGAAATGAGACACGGAAAAAAATTAAATCACCTAGGTAGAAAATCCCCGCACAGAAAAGCGATGATTTCCAACATGGCTTGTTCACTTATTCAACATAAGCGAATTACAACCACCTTGGCAAAAGCAAAAGCACTTCGGGTTTTTGTTGAACCCCTTTTAACGAAATCAAAGACAGATTCTACCCATTCTCGAAGGGTAGTGTTTTCTTACCTTCAAAATAAAGAAATCATTACAGAATTGTTTCGTGACATCGCTCCGAAAATCGCCGAAAGAAATGGGGGCTATACCCGCATCATCCGTACCGGTTTTCGTTTGGGTGACAATGCCGAAATGTGTATGATCGAATTGGTTGACTTCAATGAGGTGTACACCAATGAGAAATTCAAGAAAACAGCTCGTAGGTCAAGAAGAGGTGGTTCGGGTGCAGCAAAAACAACGCAAACCGATGAAACCAACAATGATTTAGCGGATGCTGAAGTTGTGGAATCTGTGGTTGATGCCCCAGAAGCTACCATCGTTGCTGAAGAAGCGCCTGCAGTTGAAGAAGCTCCTACAGTTGAAGAAGCTCCTGTAGTTGAAGAAGCTCCTGTAGTTGAAGAAGCACCTGTAGCTGAAGAAGCGCCTGTAGTTGATGAAGCACCTGCATCTGAAGAAGCACCTGTAGTTGAAGAAGCACCTGTAGCTGAAGAGGCACCTGTAGCTGAAGAGGCACCTGTAGCTGAAGAAGCAACTGAAACGGAAGAAACGAAAGAAGGAGAAGCTACCTCAGAAGAGAAACCAGCTGAATAATACTTTTTCACATATTGTTAATAAAAAAGGCGAGATATTCTCGCCTTTTTTATGCAAAAACAATTTCCCTATCTCCTAAGCGCTTAAATTTGTGAAAATCTTGAAATGGTCAATTCAACTCCCGCTGTTCTTGTTTTAGAAGATGGCACTTTTTTTCATGGAAAATCTATTGGTGTAAAAGGAAAAGCAACCGGAGAAATCGCTTTTAACACGGGTATGACGGGGTACCAAGAAGTATTTTCTGATCCTTCTTATTTCGGACAGTTGTTGGTAATGACCACCCCACACATTGGTAACTACGGAGTTCACAACCAAGAAATCGAATCTGATCATGTGATGATTTCTGGACTCATTACCAAGAATTTTTCAAACGGATACTCACGTCCGGCGGCCTACACCTCCCTGCAAAATTTATTAGAAGAAAAAAACAAGGTCGGAATTTCTGATGTAGATACGCGAGCATTGGTGCGCCACATTCGTAGCAAAGGTGCGATGAATGCAATCATCTCATCCGATGAGTTAGATGTTGAGAATTTAAGAGCACTCTTTCATACCATTCCTTCCATGAACGGACTTGAATTATCCTCCAAAGTTGCCACCCAAACATGCTATGACGTCAAGCCAGAGCGTCCAGCTTACAAGGTAGCCCTGTTGGATTTCGGTGTGAAGAGGTCTATTGTTCGCTGTTTGGTGGATCGCGGTTGCCATGTACGCATATTTCCTTTGGATTCCTCCTTAAGTGATTTGATGGACTTTCAACCTGATGGTTTTATGCTGTCAAATGGTCCTGGTGATCCTTCGGCCATGCCCAATTCCATTCAATTGGTAAAAGAACTCGTAGCATTGAACAAACCTGTTTTTGGCATTTGCCTAGGTCATCAGATTTTGGGATTAAGCCAAGGTTTAAAAACGGAAAAAATGTTCAACGGTCACCGAGGCATCAACCACCCAATCAAAAACCTAATAACTGGAAAAGGTGAAATCACTTCGCAAAACCATGGTTTCGTCATCACCAAGGAAAGCATTGCCTCCCAGCCTAACATAGCAGTAACCCATGTTCATTTGAACGATGAGACGATTGCAGGCATTGCGTTAAAGGACCGTCCTGTTTTTTCAGTGCAATACCATCCTGAAGCATCGGCAGGACCTCATGATTCAAGATATTTATTCGACCAATTTATTGACAACCTTCAAAAAAGTACTTTATGAGTTACATAGCCAAAGTTTTTGCTCGCCAAATATTAGATTCCAGGGGAAATCCAACGATTGAAGTGGATGTAATTACTTCGAGTGGCGTGCTTGGACGTGCAGCTGTACCTTCAGGTGCATCAACTGGCATACACGAAGCAGTTGAGTTGCGAGATGGAGATGTAAAGCAATACATGGGAAAAGGCGTTATGCGCGCTGTTACAAATGTTAGCACGATGCTCAACGAAGTGTTGGAAGGAATGGATGTGTTCGACCAAAAAGGCATTGATATGTGCCTAATTGAATTGGATGGTACCGATAATAAATCACACCTCGGTGCAAATGCCATCCTAGGAACATCCCTTGCGGTTTCCAAAGCAGCAGCCATTGAAGCCGACCTCAGTTTGTATCGATACATCGGTGGCGTTGGTGCAGTGACCTTGCCCGTACCCATGATGAACATCCTAAATGGAGGGTCTCATGCGGATAACCTTATCGACATTCAAGAATTTATGGTGATGCCTTTCGGTGCCAGCTCCTTCTCTGAAGGATTGCGTTGGGGTACGGAAATATTTCACCACCTGAAATCTGTGCTTAAAAAGAATGGAATGTCTACCAATGTAGGGGATGAAGGTGGTTTTGCGCCAAACTTGGGCTCCAATGAAGAAGCCATTCAAGTAGTGATTGAAGCCGTTGAAAAGGCAGGGTTTAAATTGGGTCATGATGTCTACATCGCTTTGGATGCAGCAGCCTCTGAGTTTTACAATGCTTCCACCGGACTGTATGAATTTGAGTCCAACGGTGAAAAACGAACCTCCACTGAGATGGTTGAATTTTGGAAAGGTTGGTGCAATAAGTACCCAATTATTTCCATCGAAGATGGGTTTGCAGAAGATGATTGGACAGGTTGGAAATTGGCTACAGATGCATTGGGTTCCAAAATACAATTGGTTGGAGATGATTTGTTTGTCACCAATACAAAAAGACTCGCAAGAGGCATCGAAGAAGGCGTAGCAAATTCTATTTTGGTAAAAGTAAACCAAATAGGTAGCTTAACAGAAACCATTCAAGCAGTTCAAATGGCAACTTCAAATGGATATACCTCCATCATGAGTCACCGCTCAGGGGAAACAGAAGACACCACCATCGCTGACTTAGCCGTCGCTTTAAATACAGGTCAAATCAAAACAGGATCTGCTTCGAGAAGTGACCGTATGGCGAAATACAACCAGTTGTTGCGCATCGAAGAAGAGTTGGGAGAATCAGCAGTGTACCCTGGAAGAAATTTCAAGTTCTTGAAATAATTCCAGCGCATTTTATTTACACTTATTTTTTGAAGTGCTCGGAAACCACCAATTCCTTGGTTCCATGTGTCCAGGAATAAAAGCCTTCACCTGTTTTAACCCCTTTTTTACCGGCCATAACCATGTTTACCAAAAGAGGACACGGTGCATATTTAGGATTTCCAAATCCGTCGTGTAATACATGTAAAATAGCTAAACAAACATCCAAACCAATAAAATCAGCAAGTTGCAAAGGTCCCATTGGATGAGCCATTCCTAATTTCATAACGGTATCGATTTCTTCAACACCCGCTACGCCTTCGAACAAAGTATATATGGCTTCGTTGATCATCGGCATCAAAATACGGTTGGCGACAAAACCTGGGTAATCATTAACTTCTACAGGAATTTTATTCAATTTTTTGGACGTTTCCATGATCACATTCGTTACCTCGTCAGAAGTAGAATACCCACGGATGATTTCCACCAATTTCATAACAGGAACTGGGTTCATGAAGTGCATGCCGATTACCTTGTCAGGACGGTTCGTAACAGATGCAATTTGTGTAATGGAAATGGAAGAAGTATTGGACGCAAGGATCACTGAAGGGTCCGTGCAAGCATCTAATTCCTTGAAAATCTTAAGTTTTAAATCAATGTTTTCCGTCGCTGCTTCTACAACCAACGCAACCCCTTGGACACCCGTTTTTAAATCCGTTTGGGTGGTAATGTTCGCCAAGGTTTGATTTTTCTCATCCTCGGTGAGTGTGCCTTTTGCGACCTGTCGGTCCAAGTTTTTACCGATCGTTGCAATTGCTTTGTCAAGTGCCACTTGCGATACGTCAATCAGTTGAACGTTGTGACCATATTGGGCGAATACGTGGGCGATACCATTTCCCATGGTTCCAGCTCCGATTACTGCGATGTGTTGCATACCATTCATTTTTTTACAAATATAAGGATACTATTCAGTCAACACTTTGCTAAAAACAGGTTTGTCGTGACATCCATTTTGGTAAGCCCCCATTAAAAACCAAAAAATCGCATTGAACATAAAATAGTCAAGGACATTGCTCACCACATTCACCATAAACACCATGGTCATCACAAGAAAAAAGAAAAAGGAAGCACCTTTATTTTTCGCAAAAAACAACCTGAAAAGAGGGAAAAGGAATAAAAAAGTAAAGGAAATAAGTCCAAAAAAACCCGTTTCGTTGGCTAATTTTAAATACCATCCATCCGTTGCTAAATAGGCAGATTCTACATTTGTATCCTTCAAAAAGCGGTAAGCAATCCATCCTGATTTTCCAATGCCATAACCCCCAGGTTTATGCTGTAAATGCGAAAATGTATCCTTCCAAAGTTGCACACGGGTAACTTTCTCCTGGAGTTCTAAGGTTTCTTTGGTTGAGCTGAATACCCAGTAAAAATTCCCTAATGAAAGTCCCACCATTTGCAAAGTCAACAAGAAAACAACGGTTTGGGTACCTAAGAGCAGCAGCAAAGACTTCCATTTTTTAAAGAAATAAACAAACACGATGCACATAATGAACAAGTAAATTACGATTCCTCCTCTGGACATCGAGAGAAGCAACGCGCAAAAATTAATGGACAACCAAAGTAGGTTCCATCCCTTTGGTTTTTGAACACACTGAAGTAAAAAATAGGTGCATGATGTCGCGCAGAAAATTCCGTTTACGGTGGGAGAGTAGTAAATTGAATTTAACCTGGGAATAAAATACGCTCCATTATTGGCTTTCATGAATTCCATCCATTGGTCTTGTAGGTTGGGAAGGCACAGGTAAAATAGAAGTCCCAAGGCAGACCATAACGTAAACCACAGCATCACGCGATGCAACCAAAGTTTGTATTGAACTTCAAAATCGTTTCCCTGCATAAGCCTCGCACAGGCGTACATAATCATGGGTAAATAAGTCATTCGCGTACCCAAAACAATCAATTTTAGGTCTTGACTTAAAACAGATCCGAGCACTACGTTACAGGAAAAGACAAAAAATACAATGAGGTCCAACAGCTGAAATTGGATTGAATTCATGTGTTTTCTGAATTGTAAAAACAAATAGGCCGTCAACCCAACCAACACTATGTCTGGCAAGGCGGACACCATGTATTCCCAAGCGTTTTTTGCATTTTCTGTACCGATTATAAGTACCCGAAGCGTAGGGAATAGGGTGTAAAAAAGGATAAGCAACAAAAGCATGGACCACGGAAGTGGGGTAGTTTGCAGTTGTTTTACAATACGTAGCGCATTTGGTCTTATCATGGTCTTAGGCAATGTTTCGATCGTGGGTGATGGCTTGTTTATAGGTTACAAAAATAATCATCAGTGCGAAACAGGATTGTCCCAAGGTAATGATTGAAAAAGCCATATAAATGTCTTTTGGATGGTAGAGGCCTGCGTAGGCGATGGAAAGTATGGTAATCAAAGTTCCCAGTGTAGTCCAACCCACCATTTCTTTTTGTCTACCCAAAATCACAGGGATTTGAGAAATGGGAACACGAACCAAGTCGATGATCATCCAAAAGGACAAAATGGAACAAATGATACCCGCAGATTTCCAAGCCTCTCCGAAAAGAAAGGCAAAGAGTAGGGGGCCTAAAAAGAAAAGGATTAAAAACAAAGGGAGGGCAAGTAAAAAGGTAGAAAAGATGGTTTTACGTACCAAAGGAAGCAAGGTTTGTTGGTTTTTGAAATGGTCAGCTGCCTTTGCTAAAAACACATTGCTAAGCGGTTTGACAATCAAATACAAAGGAACTTGCAGAATGCGCATGGAAAAAGAATACCATCCCAATACCGCGGTTTGAAACCAAATCGAACCCAAGAGAAAGAAGACCTGCGTTTGCAGCATATCCATAAAACTTAGGAAAATATTATATTTTGGGTAGTTGATGAGTTCCTTGGCAAGTTGAATCAAGTCCCCCAAACCGACCGATGATTTTTCGGAACATTCGGTATCCTTGGACAACTTTCGAATTCGATATTCATAGTAAACGATCGATAACACTTGCGAAGCCAAGAAACCAATCAACAAACCAGATGACCCTACAAACCAAAATACAATGGCCAATCCGTTCAATCCAATCGACTCAAGAATACGCGAAAGCGAAAGCACCCCGAACCGTTTCAGACGTGTGAAAAACATGTACATCACGTTGGCATAGCCAGACAGAAAAACCCCTAAACCCAGAAAGGGTAGCCATTGGATTTTTTCTTGCGAAATTCCCAATCCATCAGAAAACATGAAGGCCAAAATACCCAACAAGGTCAGCAGGATGCAAAAGAATAGAAGCAAGACCAAACATAACCTAACCAAGGAACGAACCACCCCATTGTCCTTTAAAATCACGATTCCCAAATCGTATTTTCCGTTGGCAAAAACACTGGAAATCCCAACCGCAGAGAGGTAAAACCCTAAAATCCCAAAATCATCAGGAGAAAACAACCGCGATGTAGCCAGGGATGCGAAAAAAGATATGGCTTGACCAATTGTGGCACCCGAAACCAATAACATTACCTGTTTTACAAAATCATTTTTGGTTAAGCTCTTTATCACGCCTTTGGTTTGGTGGATAAAGTTACTTTTATTCGGGATATGAAGCCGCTTTCACTCCCTTTATGCTTTGAGATTTCTACTAACTTTGCCATGAAATGATTCCAGCCACGCACATCGATGTATCCATTGTGATTGTTAACTACAATGTCAAGGATTTACTCCTAAAATGCATTCAAAGCATAAAAACCTATGTCTCACCTGCGTTAAATTTGGAGATCATTGTGGTCGACAACGCCTCGTCTGACCAAAGTATTTTCGCGGTAAAAGAAAGATTTTCCTCGGTGATATGCATTGAAAACAAAGAAAATGCGGGCTTCCCAAAGGCGAACAACCAGGCTTTCGCAGTGGCACAGGGAGATTTTATTTTCATGCTGAACCCAGATACAGAATTGTTTGACGATTCCTTGCTTTCGATGTTTCAATACATCGTTGAACATCCTGAAATTACCGCCATTGCACCCGGTTTGTTGAATACTGACCGCACCCATCAGAAAAGTGTATGGCGATTTCCAACCTTGTCTTCAGTGGTTTTTGAAATGTTTTATGTAAAATCCTTGGTGAAACGAAAGCATTATGAAGACATGGATTTTTCAAAGCCCTTTTTTGCCGACAGTGTTTCGGGTGCTGCAATCCTCTTTCGTAAATCCCTACTTGCAGAAATCGGCATGCTGAATGAACGAATGTTTTGGATAGAAGATGTTGATTTTTGTTATCGCATACACCAAAAAGGAGGGCAATTGCTGTACTTCCCAACGGCGAAAATACTTCACCACATTGGACAAAGTGCGAAGAAAAACCATAACATTTCGATCTCAAACCAAGTTTTTAACAAGATCAAGTACTTTCGGGAACATCACCCAGGTTATAAAGCTTTCGGTGTGACCTTGTTCAGTTTAATTCATGTCCTTGTTAAATTGTTGATTTTTGGGATTTTATCACCCTTCAATGTCATTTACCGAAGCAAGGCAAGGGCTTATGCATACACATTGCCTAAGGTGTGCTTTCCTCCGGATGGCATTGCATAAACCATATTCACCGATTTAGGTATCTTCGTATTTTGAAATACATTTCCCAAAACATGGTTATTTGTTATTTTGGTGACAGTGAAAGCATCCATCTGGTAAAATGGGCCACCCATTTTCAAGGTTTGGGGAACGATGTTCATGTCATCAGTTTCAAGGAAAAGCCAGTACCCGGAGTAACTCACCATTTCTTAAATGCAGGCAACATCAACCAAAAAGGAGGGAATTTCAAGGTGTTGTTCACCTTTCGTGCCCTAAGAAAGTTGCTTGAAAAAATAAAACCCGATGTACTTCATGCGCATTATGCAACCAGCTATGGCATCACGGCTGCGTTTACAGGATTTCATCCTTTGGTAATCTCAGCATGGGGTTCAGATGTTTTGGTAAGTCCCCAAAAATCTTTTCTTCTCAAAAATCTCTTGCGATTAGCGTTGCGCAGGGCAGACATTGTAACCGTCGTAGCGCCCCACATGCAACGAGCCCTTGATTCCTTGAATGTTGCCAAATCCAAACAACGCGTGATTACCCACGGCATAAGAAAGGAAGTTTTTTACCAAACAGAAAATACCCGAGACAAGCACACTTTTACCTGCGTGAGTACCCGCCATTTGGAATCCATTTACAATCCTTTTTTCATCTTGGAAGCCTTCGCTGCTTTTTCCAAATTGCATGAAAATGTCCAATTGCTCCTCGTAGGCGAAGGAAGTTTAAAAACGGAACTCCAAGCGTACTGCGAAGAAAATGGCATGCAAGACAAGGTTCACTTTTTAGGAAGGCAAAGCCAAGCTGAGCTGGCAAGAACCCTAAACCTATCCCATGTATTTCTTACCCTGTCGAATTCTGATGGCGATGTGGTTTCAATGGTCGAGGCAATGGCTTGCGGTTGCGTATGTATCGGCAGCGACATTCCCGCAAATCGATATTGGATTACTCCCTCTGAAAATGGGTTTTTGGTTCCCTTAGGTGAGGTGGCTACCTTCATCGAAACATTGAACCATACGTACAAACACCATCAAGAACTCAAAGCAAAGTATGATGTCCTTAACAAAAAGATCATTGAGGAAAAAGGGAATTGGGAGTTTAACATGAATGCAGCCCTGAAAGTATACCATGACCTGCTGAAGGAAAAAACACACTTGAAAGCATGAGAGAAAAATTACAAACCTGGGGACTGTTTTCATTGCGATTGCCGGATTGGGGACTCCTTTGGGTAATCTTCTTTTCTGTGATGTACCAGAAATTAGTACCCATTGGATTTCTAATGATGATCATCGGAACCTTCAGGTATCCAAAACCTAAGGCAGAAAGAAATTTTAAGGAACTGTTTAAGGGGCCAGCTCTTTGGCTCATTGCCTATTTTCTCTGGTTGTTGATTGCCATGCTTTGGACCGAAAACCAATCCTATGGTTGGGGGAAAATCGAGAATAAACTGGCTTTTCTACTCTTGCCAGTGCTCGTCTTTATGGCCGATTTTAAAGTAACGCGAAAAATGCTCACCCGTACTTTTTTAGCGAGTTTGTTCCTTTCATTAACCATTTTTGAAATCACGGCAGTGTCGAGAACTATATGTTGCTTGGATGCCAATCCACTCTTTTATTTTCAAGATACGGTATTTGTCACCCTGATGCACCGAAGCTATTACAGCGCATTCCTTCAAATCGGTATCCTTTTTTTGGTGAGTGATTTACTGAAGTCCAAACGTTGGAACCTGGTTTTTCCCATCTGTTTTTTAGTACTCGGGAACTTACAAACATTGTCAAAAGCAGGGATGTTATGCATGGCAATTGTTTTTCTTTGTGTGCTGGTGTATGCCCTGCGGAATTTTAGAATATCGAAGAAAATACTGCTTGCCATTGGAATCGTCGGGGTTTTCGGATTTTGGTTTCTTTGGACCTACACCTTATTGCCTTACCGACTCATTTCGGTGAAATCAGCCATGGAAAATGTTCAACTCAAAAACAATCCTTCGGTGGAAAGCAATGCGGCAAGAATTCTCAGTTGGAATGCATCGTTGATTTTGATCAAAGAAAAAGGACCACTCGGTTGTGGTACGGGCGATTACAGTGAGGATTTGGTTCGTAAAAACAAGTCTTTGGGAAATACGGGCATTGCGGAAGCGGAACTTAATTCACACAATCAATTTTTAAACACAACGCTACAGTTGGGGTGGGTTGGGATGTTGATTTTAGGAATGATTTTCTTTAGTGCTTGGCGAAACATTCGGCACCACTTCTTTGATGTTTTGTTGCTGCTTACTTATTTTATTCATTTTTTATTTGAATCCTACCTGGAAACCCAAGCAGGCGTTGTTCTGTTTGCGGTTTTTTTAGCGGTCTTTTTTCATCCCCGTTTTTCGAACCTCGCACAAACCGAAACAACCGAACCATGAAAATCTTATTCCTTACCCAATACTACCCACCGGAAATAGGTGCGCCCCAAAATCGTTTGCATGAGTTGGCCATTCGTTTACAAACCTTAGGACCAAAAGTGGACGTGTTAACGGCGCTTCCGAACTATCCAAAAATGGAAATTCACCCAAACTATCTACAAGGAAAAAACAGAACAGAATCGCTGGATGGCATACAAATTTTTCGCGCCTGGATTTTTGTCTCCAAAAACGCAGGCATACTTCACAGACTCCTAAATTATTTCAGTTTTGTCGTTACAGCCTATGTACGTGGTAGGAAGTTGGGTAAGTACGACTATCTCTTGGTGGAAAGTCCTCCCTTGTTTTTGGGTTGGACCGCAATGGCATTGTCTAAAAAATTGAAGGCAAAAATGATTTTCAATGTTTCAGATTTATGGCCTGAAAGCGCAGAAAAATTAAACATTGTCACAAACCCGTTATTATTGAAAATGGCTTACCGCCTAGAGAAAAAATGCTACGAAAAAGCCCATTTTGTAACGGGACAAACCCAAGGCATAGTGCAAAACATCCAAGACCGTTTTCCAGACAAAAAAGTGCATTGGCTGCCCAATGGCGTAGATTTAGCTTTTTACAACCCAGATTTGATTGACGCGGGTTCCTTCAGAGAAAAAAATGGTTTTAAGCCAACAGATTTATTGTTTTTTTACGGGGGAATCCTTGGTCATGCCCAAGGCTTGGATGTAATTCTAAAAGCTGCTTCCGATGTTAAAGACTTACAAAATGTCCACTTTATCCTGCAAGGGGAGGGGCCTCTTAAACTTCAGCTTCTGGCGCAAGCAGAGAGCCTGGCACTGGAAAATGTACATTTCTTACCTGCAGTACCTAAAAAAGAGATGCCAAGCATCTTAAAATCCATTGACGTAGCCTTGGTGCCCTTGCGCAACCTTCCCTTGTTTCAAGGGGCCATTCCTTCAAAGGTATTTGAATCTTTGGCAATGAAAGTTCCTTTGTTGCTCGGTGTCGCAGGAGAGGCCAAACAGCATTTCATTGACAACGCGCAGGCCGGTTGGTTTTTTGAACCTGAAAACGCGTCCGATTTGGCAAACCAAATTCGATCCATTCACGCGAACCCTTCCCAAGTGCTTGCTTGCGGTGAAAATGCCAGAAAGTATGTGGACGAGGTCTTCAACCGCAACCGCATTGCGCAAGATTTCTATGCGTATTTGGTACAGCATGACCACGGACTTTAACTTTATTACATCGTTTTCAATGTATCTTTGCCAACATGCCCATTAAGTTTCTTCGCGAATTCAGCAAAAGCCATGTGTTTAAATCATTCGTGATGATGTTCTCTGGTACCCTTTTGGCACAAGCCATCGGATATGCCATCGCACCCATCCTCACCCGCCTATATTCGACCGCAGAAATGGGCGAAATGATGTTCTACTTGCGTTTAACTGCCTTTCTCTCTTCCATCATTACACTCCGTTATGAAGCCGCCTTGCCTTTACCTAAAAAGGATGACCATTCCTACCTTATTTATCGCTTTATCTATTACTTCTCAATGTGGGTGCTGCTGTTTTTGGGTATTCTCTTCGCAGTGTTTTCTGTAACGGATCTCTTTCCAAAACTGAATGCTTGGTTTTACTTGTTTACCATCCTCGGGACAGCGGCAATGATATTGATCAATGTCGGGACAAGTTGGGCTGTGCGAAAAGGTCAATATGGCATCATTACAAGGCAAAAAATCACAAATTCATTGTTTGCCAACGGATTTAAGTGGGGTTTTTACTATCTGCATTGGAGTAAATTCGGATTGATTTTAGCCACCATGTTGGGGTTTGTACTTTCCGCTTTTGAATTTTTATTCGATTTTAGGCGAACCCATCATTCTTTTAAATCGGTCTTTAGTAAACCTAAAACCGCTGCGTTGTTAAAAGAACATGGCGATTTTCCAAAACTCAATTTGCCCCATGTTTTGGTCGATAACGGCAAAGAGATTTTACTCGCCACTTTGATATTGGCGTATTTCGGCGAATCGATTTACGGTTCTTATGGCCATTCCTATCAAATGCTTCGTATTCCGCTTATGTTGGTAGGGGTTTCCATTGGACAACTGTTCTACAACCGAACCTCAGAAGCCATGCACAAAAAAAAGCCATTGGTTCCCATCATCACCAAAACCATAGGAATGCTCACCTTGATTTCTTTGGTTCCTTTTACCATCCTTTTCTTTTTAGGCGCTGATATTTTCGCCTTTGTCTTTGGACCACACTGGCGCGCCTCTGGTACTTTTTCGCAGATCATGGCGCTTTGGTTAATGGTTAATTTCATCTTGTCACCCATCACCGCATTGCCTTTGTTGCTGAATCGCCAAAAGGATGCTTTGCTCATGGGGATGGTTAGCGCAATCCTTCAATTGGCTCCCTTTTGGGTATTTCCATTTTTCTGGGGAAACGATTCCACGGTATTCATCGAAGCCCTCAAATTTGTCTCCTATTCTCAAGCGCTGTGGCTTCTTCTAACCATTCTTCGCTATGGTTATTTTGCAATGAAATCGGATGCATTGCTGACAAAGCCCTAAGGATTTTCAGGATGAATATTACAATATTCATGGCTATTTTCCCTTGGAATGCAATTCGTTGTATTATTTTCTCGAAATTTACCCACATCAAAATATGTGACTATGTTGCCATTCTCTCCTCCCCGCATTGACCAGAAAATTATAGACGAAGTAACGGATACCCTTCGCAGCGGTTGGATTTCTACAGGACCAAAAACGAAATTGTTCGAGAAAAAAATCACAGAATACATCGGTTGTAAAACTACGGTTGCAGTGAGCGCTTGGACCACTGGAATGGAAATCGCTCTACGTTGGTGGGGTATTGGTCCGGGAGATGAAGTAATCATTCCCGTTTTGACCTATTGTGCAAGTGCAAATGTCGTACTGCATACCGGCGCTACAGTGGTTATGGTTGATATCAATTCAGATGACTTTAACATTAACATCGAAGCCATTCGTGCTGCCATTACGGAAAACACAAAAGCGATTATGCCGGTTGACATCGCTGGTTTACCGTGTGATTTTGATGCCATCAAAGCTTTGGTCGAAGAATTCAAACCCATCTTTAAACCTTCCAATGTTGAACAAGAGAAACTGGGAAGAATTCTAATCGCGGCAGATTCAGCGCACAGTTTTGGCTCTACTTACAAAGGAATGCAGATGGGAACCATAGCGGATATTACCTGTTTTTCCTTTCATGCAGTGAAAAATCTTACCACAGCCGAAGGTGGCGCCATTTGTTTTAACTTACCTGATGCCTTCGATCATGACGCATTGTATACATTGTTCTGTATCAAAATTCTTCATGGTCAATCCAAAGATGCCTTGGCTAAAATGCAAAAAGGTGCTTGGCGTTACGATGTGATTGAACCGGGTTACAAATGCAATATGACTGATCTTCAAGCATCGATTGGTTTGATTGAATTGGCACGTTACAACGATACTTTGGAGCGTAGAAAAGAGATTTTTGAGCAGTATTCAGAGGGTTTAGGCAAGATGCCTTGGGCAGAAATTCCAATCAATGAAGATGAAAACAGGATTTCATGTTGCCATTTGTACCAATTAAACATCAAAGGAATTACAGAGCCGCAACGCGATGCCATTATGCATGAGATTTTTGAACAAGACATCGCTGTAAACGTGCATTTTCAGCCCTTACCATTGTTAACAGCGTATAAAAACCTCGGGTTTAAAATGGAGGATTTCCCCACGGCATATGACAAGTATTCACGCGAAATTTCACTTCCCATTTATTACAATTTAACCCAAGCGCAAGTAGAAAGTGTAATTCATGCCGTTAAACAGGCCTATGAAAGGGTGATGGGATGAAACGATTGGTTGACATTTTGTTTTCAATTGGAATTTTAGGACTCTTTTTTCCCTTGGGTTGTTTTTTGTCCTTGGCAATTCTGTTCGAATCCAAAGGAGGTATTTTCTACCGCCAAGAACGAATAGGCAAAGATGGCAAAGCTTTCTTTTTATTGAAGTTTCGCTCCATGCGTCCTTTGGCTGACCAGTCGGGAAAACTTACCATTGGCACAAAAGACCCTCGCATCACAAGGGTAGGAACCTTCATTCGAAAGTATAAATTGGATGAGTTCCCACAATTTATTAATGTTTTGAAGGGTGAAATGAGCCTAGTCGGTCCTCGGCCCGAGGTAAGTGAATATGTGGAATTGTATTCTCAGGAACAACAAAAAGTATTGGGATATAAACCTGGAATTACGGATGTGGCTTCCCTAGCATATTTCGAAGAAAATCGTTTGTTGGCAGAAAGTCAGGATCCCCATCGCACGTATGTGGAAGAAATAATGCCAGAAAAATTAAGGTTAAATCTTGATTATCAGCAAAAAGCAAATGTGCTCACAGACATCGGTGTGATCATTCGAACGGCTTTAAGAATTTTAAAGTAGCCTTAGCTCCCACAAGAAAGACATTCATCGTCTTGGTCAAGTTCCGGGTTGTTTTCAATGGCAGGGTTTAATTGTTTTTTCAAATCATAAATCTGTTGCTGCGTTTCTAAATCAGCGAATAATTCCCCTGTTAATTGCGCTTTAAGCGCCTCAATTTGTTGTTCGATGTGCTCCATGTTTCGAAATTAGAAAAAATATAGCTTCACGATGTGTTAAATTTTTCTGTAAGTTAGGAGGCAAGAATGGAATAAAAAAAAGCCTACCGAAGTAGGCTTTTAAAATCTATACCTTGAATTTATTTAAGGTCAAATCGGTCTAACTGCATCACTTTGACCCATGCTGCCACAAAATCTTTCACGAATTTTTCTTTGGAATCGTTGCTGGCATACACTTCAGCAAGTGCACGAAGCTCAGAATTCGAACCAAAGATCAAATCCGCTCGAGAAGCTGTCCATTTGGCGGCACCTGACTTGCGGTCACTTCCGATGAAGACTTCCTGTGAATCTGATGCTGGCTTCCATTCGGTAGACATGTCCAAAAGGTTTACGAAGAAATCATTGGTTAAAGACCCTGGTCGATTGGTCAAAATTCCAGTTTTGTCATTGTTATGGTTGGCATCCAACGCCCTCATTCCACCGATGAGTACGGTCATTTCCGGAGCTGTTAAGGTTAACAATTGGGCTTTATCAACCAATAATTCTTCGGTAGACAATGTGTATTTTGTTTTGGTGTAATTTCTAAAACCATCCGCCATCGGTTCAAGAACGCCCATTGATTTCACATCTGTTTGTTCTTGCGTAGCATCCATTCTACCGGGACTAAAACTAACATTTACAGGGTAACCCGCTTTTTTTGCGCCCTCTTCGACACCGAAATTTCCTGCCAAGACAATCAAATCTGCCAATGAAATTTTCTTCGCAGCAGACTTGGCGTTAAAATCACTTTGGATTTTACGCAATGCATTCAACACGCGTTCCAATTGAACGGGATTGTTCACTTCCCAGTTTTTCATGGGTTCAAGTTGTATTCTTGCGCCATTGGCACCCCCTCGCTTATCTGATCCTCTAAATGTACTCGCAGAAGCCCAAGCGGTTTCGATGTACTCATTCAAAGGGATTCCTGCACCTAGAATTCTTACTTTCAACTCAGCAATGTCTTTTGCATTAACCAATTCATGGTTCACCGTTGGAATAGGGTCTTGCCAAATCAAAGCTTCCTTTGGAGCCTCTGGACCGAGATACAAACTGTTAGGACCCATGTCTCGATGAGTTAATTTAAACCAAGCCCTTGCAAATGCAGCTTCAAAAAGGGTTGGCATATCCATAAATTTTTGGGAGATTTTTGCATATTCAGGGTCAAAACGAAGGGATAAATCTGTGGTTAACATGGTAGGCAATTGTTTCTTATTTGCATCGAAAGCATTTGGAATGATTGAATCTCCATTTTTTGCCACCCATTGGTTTGCACCTGCGGGACTCTTCGTCAATTCCCACTCATAACCGAACAACGTTTTGAAATATAAGTGACTCCACTGCGTGGGAGCGGATGTCCAAGTCACCTCAAGTCCTGAGGTAATGGCATCTTCACCTTTTCCTGATTTGTAGGAGCTTTTCCATCCAAATCCTTGTGCTTCAATGCGTTCGGCTTCAGGTTCAGGTCCTACATGTGAAGCGGGTCCAGCGCCGTGTGTTTTGCCAAAGGTATGTCCTCCGGCGATCAGCGCGACTGTTTCTTCATCATTCATCCCCATACGACCAAAGGTTTCTCTGATGTCCTTTGCGGCTAAAAGTGGATCGGGATTGCCGTTCGGGCCTTCTGGGTTTACATAGATAAGTCCCATTTGTACGGCAGCCAATGGATTTTCCAACTGACGGTTTCCTGAATAACGTTCATCCGACAACCATTTCGTTTCTTTACCCCAATACACATCTTTTTCAGGTTCCCAAACATCCACACGACCACCAGAGAATCCGAAGGTTTTGAATCCCATGGATTCAAGCGCAACGTTTCCTGCAAGTACCATCAAGTCTGCCCAAGAAATCTTGCTTCCGTATTTTTGTTTAACCGGCCAAATCAATCTCCTTGCCTTGTCCAGGTTTCCGTTATCTGGCCAACTGTTTAAAGGTGCAAAGCGTTGCTGTCCTGCTGATGATCCTCCACGTCCATCTCCTGTTCGATAGGTTCCTGCACTGTGCCAAGCCATTCGAATGAAAAAAGGTCCGTAATTTCCGAAATCTGCAGGCCACCAATCTTGGGATTCTGTGAGCACTTTTTCCAAATCCTTTTTTACAGCGAAATAATCCAATGTGGTGAATTCATTTCTGTAATTGAATTGGGTTCCCATGGGGTTTGACATCGACGACTGTTGATGAAGCAGGGATAAATCGAGTTGATTGGGCCACCAATCTTTGTTTGTTTTCGGGGATTTTTCATCGTATTTTGTTTCAACCGTGGGCGCTGCCATTTCTGGTTTAGCGGCTGCCTTGTCAAAATTATAGGGACATCCCGCCGGTGCGGACTCTTTTGATTTTTTTTGCCCAACCACCATTCCGGTAATGAACAAGCTTAAACAGATCAGTAAAAATTTCATAAGGCTGTATTTTTTTAGATGATGTAAAGCTATTCCTAATTGAGTTAGCAAATCATAAAATTTATCAATACGAACATCAATTTATTTTATCGCAAAACCCTAGAACAAAAATGTGAAGCGGATTTATTTTCAATTACCCTTCAATGACAATGGATACCTCCCTTGTGTCGCCATCAATGGGGGGGGATAGCTTATGAATCTCAATGCGTAAAGCGTTGATGCCGTTCAATTCCTTTTGAATGCGCGAAAAAATTCGTTGGCCAACATGTTCTATCAATTTGGATCGAATCGCCATTTCTTCATCTACGATTTTTTGAACACCACAATAATTGACCGTATGGATCAATTCATCGCTCGCAGCGGCCTTGGAAAAGTCGGTTTCGATGTCAACATCTACCATGTAATTTCCCCCAATGCGCGCCTCCTCTTCCATGCAACCATGAAAAGCGTAACAACGAATTCCGCGTACGTGAATGCTATGCTTCATGGAGGAATGCTTCGATTTTTGGTAAATTTTCGTTCATTCGTGCAAGAACCTCATCTTTTCCTAAAAAGGATGAAATTTCAAACATGCCAGGTCCAGCACTTACACCGGTTAAACAAAGACGATAGGGAAGAAGTACAGCCCCAATTCCCAGCCCTTTTTGGGCCAAGAAATCCTTGAAAGCCAACTCTATGGTATGGGCAGAAAAATCATTTAGGTCATTCAATATAACTTTCCATTCTTGCAAATACCCACTTGTTTCAGGTTTCCATTTCTTGCGCAATGTATCTGGTTCAATCGTTTCCGGGCGACTCATTAAATAGGCGCCTTCCGTTAAGATGTCACCCGCGAAAGTGGCCCGTTCTTTCATGAGGTTCACAACCGTTTCCAAGGCATCGTCATCCATTTTAATGTCACTGTTGATTATTCTCAGTTCGGCGGCGATGACATTGTTGGATTGCATGCGCAACCAACTTTGTTGAAACCACTTTGTTTTGTCTGGGTCAAATTTCGCCCCCGATTTAGAAACACGCTCCAAGGAAAATGCTTCTACCAATTCTTCAAGGGTAAAAATTTCTTGCGTGGTCCCTGGATTCCATCCCAACAGTGCCAGCATGTTGACAAAAGCTTCGGGGAGGTATCCTTTCTCGCGATACCCAGAATACAATTCACCTTCTGCCGTAATCCAATTCGTTGGAAACACAGGGAAGCCCAATCGGTCGCCATCGCGTTTAGATAGTTTTCCATTGCCATCAGGACGCAACAACAAAGGTAAATGTGCGAATTCGGGTGCTTCCCAACCGAAGGCTTCGTACAAGAGAACATGTAAAGGCGCCGAAGGCAACCATTCTTCTCCACGAATTACATGACTGATTTCCATCAAATGGTCGTCCACCACATTGGCCAAATGGTAGGTTGGCATTCCATCGCTTTTGAAGAGGACTTTATCGTCTAGGTTATTTGTATTCACAACCACCCATCCACGAATCAAATCATGAAACCGAACATCGTGGTTTCGAGGCATTTTCATTCGAATTACGTAAGGCACTCCTGCCGCCAGTTTTTTGTCAACTTCAGATTTTGGAAGCGTCAACGCATTCTTCATGGCGGTACGGGTCACTCCGTTGTATTGCCAATTGGGCATTCCCATTTCTTTGGCGCGTTCGCGCATTTCTTCCAATTCTTCAGAAGTGTCAAAGGCATAATAGGCATGTTCTTTTTCAATCAATTCTAAGGCATAAGGATGGTACATTGCTTGTCTTTCAGACTGTACATAAGGACCAAAATCCCCGCCGAGGCCAGGTCCTTCCGTGGGCATAATCCCACACCATTTCATTGCCTCCATTATGTACTCTTGCGCCCCAGCTACAAAGCGCGTTTGGTCGGTATCTTCGACGCGAACGATAAAGGTACCTTGGTGTTTTTTCGCAAATAAATAATTATAGAGTGCAGTCCTAACGCCTCCCATGTGCAAGGGGCCTGTAGGTGAAGGGGCAAAGCGAACGCGAACGGGTTTCGACATGAGCGATAATTTTTTGCAAAGGTAATCAAATGAAGCTCGTGTGCATTCTGGTATTGAAATTTCTGTCTGGAAGTAAGATGGTTGCACCGAATCCAGTTGTTGTTAAAAAACGTAAAAAACCCAAATTTGATAGTATTACTATTATATTTGCACAAAATACTATTTTATGTATTCGATTTTTCATCAAATAAAATTGCCAATCAACGAAAAACTTTTTTTAAAAGATCCGTCGACAACAACCGTGGGTCAAAAAATGTTAGATGAAAGTATTTTACTCATAAATGAACTTGGTTTTGAGAAATTTACATTTAAAAAGTTGGCAGTGACAATATCCTCAACCGAAGCAACCATTTATCGTTATTTTGAAAGTAAGCATAAGTTGTTACTCTATTTAATTAATTGGTATTGGTGTTGCATTTCAACGCGATTGTTGTTTGAAACCACGAATATCATAGACCCAAAAATAAAACTTCAAAAAGCCATTCACCTATTGACTTCGATTCCAAATCCGAAAAAGGAGAATCTCCTGATGAATGAATTTCTTTTGAAAAAAATTGTCATAAATGAAGCATCAAAAGTGATTCAAACAAAGGAAGTAGACAACGAAAATAAAGATGGTGTTTTTACCCTTTACAAGAATGTTGTTTTTACCGTAGCAAACATGATAAATGAAGTTTCACCCGATTACAGATTCCCGAACATGCTTGTTACCTCAATGATTGAAGGCAGCAGCCAACAACATTTTTTTGCAGAACATTTACCAAGATTGACCAATGCAGAAGTCGAAAAGGACTTTGTAGAAGTGTTTTATCAAGAATTAATCTTTAAAACCATTCAAAATGACACCATCTAAAGTTTCAATTTTTAAGCGATTTTCTAATTTATTAAAACCCGATTCTTCAGAGATCAGAAACATTTATTTGTTTGCAATTCTCAGCGGGGTTTTATCCTTAGGGTTGCCTTTGGGAATTCAAATGATCATCACATTCATTCAAATGGGTCAAGTCAGCGCTTCCTGGATGATATTGGTGTTGCTCGTAACCTTGGCAATTGGATTTTCTGGGGTACTGACCATTTATCAAATGAGAATTACAGAAAATTTACAACAGCGAATCTTTACGCGTTCGACCTTCGAATTTGCGGCAAGAATTCCTCAAATGAAATTGCTTGAAACCTTGAGGTTAAATGCAGGGGATTTAACAAATCGATTTTTTGATACCGTGACCCTGCAAAAAGGGATTTCAAAATTAATGATTGATTTCACCTCTGCTACGCTCCAAATTCTATTTGGATTGATTTTATTATCATTTTATCACAGTTTCTTCATCTTCTTAGGCATTTTATTGGTCTTGATGTTGTTTCTGATTGTTCGTTTTACCAGCAAAGAAGGTTATGAAACCAGTTTGAAAGAATCTTCGCACAAGTATAAAATCGCCAGTTGGTTGTCGAATGTTTCAAATGCAAAAATTAGTTTTAAAATGTCCGCTCAGAATGGATACAACACAGAAAAAGCAAATGGATTTTTACTCAAATATTTGGGCGCACGCAACGATCATTTCAAGGTTTTGGTTAAACAATACACCTTTCTCATCATTTTTAAAATTATCATCGCATTGGCCTTGCTCATCGTAGGTGGATTGTTGGTCATCAATCAAGAACTGAACATTGGTCAATTTGTAGCCTCCGAAATCATTATTTTATTGGTACTTTCTTCTGTCGAGAAGTTAATCATCAGTTTAGATATCATCTATGATGTCTTCACTTCAACAGAAAAAATTGGCCAAGTTACAGACATACCTCTCGAATCTTACCAGGGTGCAGCTTTAGATGAAACAAGCAGATATGGGATTTCAATTCAGGTCAATGCCCTTAATTTTCAATCCCCTTTTTATGCTCAAAATGGTTTGAACGCAGTTACTTTTACGATTCAACAAAACGAACGCGTTTGTATCGTCTCTGATTCCAGCACAACGGTTAATGCCTTGTTTTATCTTCTGACAGGAATTTGTGAAAAGGAATCTGGAGTTATATCTTTTGATCAAATCCCTTATGAAAATTTAGATAAACAGCTTTTAAGAAATCAAATTGGAACCGTTACAGCCTGTGACCAACTCATTGATGTGTCTATCGAAGATAACATTCGATTTGGGAAACAGTCCGTAGAATTGGCTCAAATCGTTTCAATAACCGATGAATTGGGCTTGACAGACTTCATAAATCAATGTAATGAACGATTTGCAACGCAATTAAGCAATGAAATCCATTTTCTACCAAAGGATTGTGTTTCTAAGCTATTGCTTGCGAGGGCAATTGTTAAAAATCCACGACTATTTTTGTTAGATGAGCCAACAGCATTCATGACTTTTGAACAAAAACAACCTATATTAAAATACCTTGACCGAATGAAGAACACGACGTTGTTGATCGCAAGTGTCGATCCGGAGGTACAAAAAACAGCAGATCGAATTTTGAAATTTGAACAGGGTTCACTGGTTTTTGATGGTAATTATGACACTTTTTCTAAACGCTAATACGTATGTTAAATCTATCTCCTCAAAATAATATTGAACTTGTAAACCAAGCTTCATTACAACAAGTTGAATCAAAGAAAACAACAAAAAAATTGAAACGCACCGTTTATGTTTTGTTGATTTTACTGATCGTGATCATGCTATTGCCCTGGACACAAAACATACCTTCCGGTGGTAAGATTTCTACCTTGAGACCAGAACAAAAGCCTCAGACAATCAATACCGTTATTTCAGGTAAAATTGAAAAATGGTTTGTGAAAGATGGCGACATTGTAAAGAAGGGCGATACAATTTTATTTATTTCAGAAGTTAAGGACGATTATTTTGACCCAATTTTAGTTGGTCGAACAGAACAACAATTGAAAAGCAAAGAGATGTCGGTGATGTCATACTCCGATAAAATCAGAAGCCTTGATGTTCGGGTAGACGCATTATTAGACCAAAGCAGGCTAAAATTGCAACAAACCAAGTTAAAGCTCAATCAAACGCAGTTGAAGTATAAAACGGATAGCATTGAATACCACACGGCAGAATTGAATTTGAAAATTGCAGAGGATCAATACAATCGATTTGAAAAATTAGTGAAGGCTGGGTTTAAGTCGCAAACAGAATTGGAAACAAGAAAACTTACACTTCAACGAACACAGGCAAATGTTATAGCAACCCAACAAAAATTATTGCAAAGTAGAAATGATATTTTAGATGCGAGGGTAGAGTACAGCGCTGTAATTTCAAAGTTTAGAGATGAAGTGTCAAAAGCTGAATCAGACAAATTTACTGCACTTTCCAGTATGTATGAAGCAGAAGTTGATGTTACCAAATTACAAGGTAAGGTAGCCAGTTATTCGATAAGAAATGGAATGTATTATGTCTTGGCTCCACAAGATGGTGTCGTAACAAAAGTGCTTTCGAGTGGTATTGGTGAAACCATCAAAGAGGGGGCAGCCATTGCGACGATTATGCCCTCGATCTATGATTTGGTAGTGGAAATTTACATCAACCCCGTCGATTTACCCCTTGTGAAAAAAGGCGATAAAGCACGTTTGCAATTTGATGGCTGGCCTGCAATTGTTTTTTCCGGATGGCCAAATGCGAATTATGGGACCTTTGATGGTGAAGTGTTTGCCATAGATAACTTTGCGGATGACCAAGGTCGATTCAGGGTACTGATCGCTCCAGATAAAAAATCAAAACCATGGCCAAAAGCATTGCGTGTGGGTGGTGGAACCAATTCGATTATTTTGTTAAATAATGTACCCATTGGATACGAATTGTGGCGTTTGACAAATGGTTTCCCTCCACAATTCTACAAACCAAAGGAACCCATCGAAAACCCAAAAAAATGAATCACTTTATTCTAACCTTTGTCCTTTTTATTTTTGGAACGGTTGCGTTTTCACAACGAACTTTTAGCGATGAAACATTCTACGATTTGGTTGTGAAAAATCACCCATTGGCGAAAAAAGCAACGCTTAAACCGCGCTATGGAAATTTTTCTGTTTTAAAAGCGAAAGGAGGCTTTGATCCGAAGTTATCGAATGAAATAGATCAAAAATATTACAATTCAAATCAGTATTACAGTTTCATAAATGCGGGTTTGAAAGTCCCTACTTGGTACGGTCTTGAGTTTAAAACCGGATTAGAAATGAACGATGGTGTTTACTTAAATCAAGAGAACAAAACCCCACAAAATGGACTCGTTTATGCAGGTGTGTCCATGAGTTTAGGTCAAGGTTTATTCATTGATCAACGAAGGGCAGAACTTTTCAAAGCCAAAATTTACCAAAGCAGCAGTTTGTGTGAGCAACGATTACAATTGAATGAATTGGTGTATGAAGCAGGGTATGCCTATTGGAATTGGGCCTTGGCATATTTTTCAAAAGAAATCATGAAAGAATCCTACATCCTTGCGTCAGATCGATTTGAAGGGGTAAAACAATTGGCAATTTTAGGCGATCGCCCCCCAATCGACAGCGTAGAAGCTAAAATACAGGTTCAAAATCGCGAAACATTGCTCCGGAATTATGAAACAGATTACTTTTCATCTGCCTTTAATTTATCAACATACTTGTGGACTGAAAATCAAGTTCCCTTGGAATTGGATAGCCTCACTTTCCCCGTCGATTTAAACACCCTTGAACAACAAAAAAGCCTTTTGCTATCCAGTTTTCAAATTGATACCATCGTTCAAAACCATCCTTATTTGCAAATAAATGATTTTAAAATTAAAAGTTTGGAAATTGACAATCGCTTGAAGAAAGAGCAGTTAAAACCCACGTTGAATTTGAATTACAACCTTTTAAACGAGCCAATCAATTCAAATCCTTACAATGGGCTTTCAATCAACAATTACAAATGGGGTTTAACATTTGAAATGCCATTACTGTTAAGAAAAGAACGCGGGGATTTGGGTCTGGCGAAATTAAAATTACAGGATGAACAGTTGAGTTACGACAACAATAAAGCATACCTCACCTTTAAAATTAAAAAGGCCTTAAATGATTTTGAAAATAGCCTAAATCAATTGGAAATTATAGACCGAACTGTAAGGGATTCAAAATTGCTTTTGGAGGCAGAAAAAGAATTGTTTGTTACGGGTGAAAGTTCTTTGTTTTTAATCAATGCGAGAGAGCTGTCATACATTCAAGCACGTTTAAAATTGATCGAATGCATTGTAAAAGTGCAACAGGCAAAATTGTCCTACACGTTTGCGATTGCAGGTTTTTACTAACAAACAGATTCAAGGCGTTTTTCCGTGAATTTAGCAATCGCTTCTTTCGGCTCCTGTGTCTTTTTGAAAATCAATATTTTAACACCACAAAGCCGTGCATTTTTACAGCTTCCCCCCCTTCCTTGATGGCATCAATGAGGTAAAAATACGTGCCTTCCGTTACCAAATCTCCATTTTTGTCCTTGCCATCCCAAGCGCCATTCACGTCATTGATTTCGTTGATGAGATTTCCCCAACGGTTTAAGATAACACAGTGAAAGGAGGAGATGCCCGAGGTATTCACAAAAAACAATTGATTTCCATTGGTAGAAGAAAGGGAAACGATGTTTGGCACTTGAATGTCACAGAGGTAGAAATCAACCAAGGCAGTATCGGTGGCAGTGTAACAATCATTTGAAACGGAATACATGTAGTTCCCTGATGATGTTACGTTAAGCGAAGGCAGGGTAGAACCATCGGACCAAATCCCTGTCCAAGTAGGCACGTAATTGGCTTGTAAGGTGAACGCAGTTAAAGAAGCATTTTGAGGGATGGGAAAGGAAACGGGAACCAAACCAATTGTGCTTCCAATGCAGGACGACGTATCTTGTAATTCTGTTTGCAGGTAAGGAGGAAAGTGAATCTGGGCATTGATGGTTTCGTTACATGCAATGTCTTGAAAGGTCAAAGTATAGACGCCCGCATATTGTGAGAATACCAAAGGATTGTTGTCATTGGGATTGGAAAAATGCACGCAAGTATCTGAAGCACTCCAGGTTCCGCCAAGGTCTGTTACCGTTCCAGCAATTTGATATTGATAATTACAAGCTAAGGTGTCTATAGAGATGGACGGTACAACTTGGAAATGAAGTACAGCGGTTTCACTGTGGTTACAAATGCTGTCGGTGAAAGTTAGTTGGTAAAACCCAGGATTGTTCACCGTAAGCATTGGATTGTTTGCTTGGTTGTTTGGATTGAAATTTAACGTATTCCCCGGGGAAGAAAGATATGTCCAGGTTCCTCCGGTTGCGTCACATAGGGTTCCTGTAACATTGAATCCCAAACCACACAAGGTTGAATCACTAAAGATTTGAGGCGATACGGGCAAAGTGAGGTCTACATTTAAGGTCTGGTTGCAAGCATTGTCTAAAAAAGTCAACGTGTATGTTCCTCCCGCGCCAATGGTCACGGTTGGACTTAAGCTGTTTACATTATCAAAAGAAATTTGGTTGGAAGTACTGCTCCAAACACCACCGTTAGATACGATGGGTGGACATTGAAACGAGGGGTTACAAACCAAGGTATCGTTGAATATGACGGCCGAATTCGCACCCGTAATTAAAAAGGTGGTGTCAGAACCGCATAGGCCTGAGAAATCCATCACCGTTATGGTATAGGTGCCAATGGGAAGGGTTACAGTCGGCAGTGAATCCAAGGCTGGGTTTGGCAAGCCCCAAGAAATTGAAGAATATAAGTTTGGATTTTGCAAGGTGAGGGTGGTGGCCGTGTCGGGTGGACAATAGCTGAAGGACCCTGAAAGTTGAATGGGAACCGGTTGTGCAATGATAAAAGTATCTGCGATGTAGCGGAAACAACCATCAAGGCTTACCGTTACCCCAAAAAATTGATTTGCGTTCAGGGTGTTCGTGCTGTCCATCGAAAAATCATCCCATAAATAGGAATCATACGGACCGTTTGCAACCCCGATGTTCACGCTGCCGCATGTGTCTGTGGTTAATAAATACGAGGAATCCAATGCGTTGAGGGTCGTGTCTATCTGGATGACAAAGGGTAAAACCGTTACACCCGGAGGGGTAGCGTCGTCTGTCGCAGTTATGGTAACATTGTAAATCCCTAAATTCGAGGCGTTTCCTACAATTTGGAGTACAATGTTTGCAGCATTCCCACTGGTATTGGATACCTGCGTTAAAGTATTTAATCCCCCATTGTTAAAGGATACGGTCGTAGTTTGCCCTATTTCTGGAGATAAGAAATCCACCGAGAATAGAGCGGTATCGCCAATCGAACAAATTTTAAGGGTATCACAACTTGTCACACCTTGAGGAATGGGTGGGATGTTACCCGAACTAGAGGCGTCAAAAGCAAAGCTTTTGTAATCTAACCAATCGATTCCATCTGGAACGCCTTGTGGTCCATCAAAACTACCGCCCGCATGGTCAAAATAGGAAATAAGGAAATAAGCCACACCATCACCAGCATTTGCCCCGCAAGTTGCAGGTACACCATAAAAACCATTGACTCCAGAGGAAGCGTCACCGGTTGTCCATTCCATGTCTTTGTAACAAAATGCAACATTTCCACCTTGAATAATGGGGTCGGAACCGTTGGTAATGATCAGTTGAAAGGTATTTAATTTATCACCGTGAACATTGAAATAACCCACATTCTCCCAATTGATGAAAACCGCTGTGGGTGTAATTTTATATACCACCTGTCCATTTCCATTGCGTGTGTCTACATCAGCCCAGAATGGTGCGACAATGGAATTGATAACAGAGGGAAATGCCGAGGCAGAAAAGGTAGCCATCGCTCCATTAAAAGTGATGTTTCCATTGTTATTGATGTAAATGCCATTGTAGACATTCCCATACAGATTAAAACCAAATGGAATCGGGATGTAAGCAGAGGAACCATCGTCGTTCGGTTGCATCGCTAAGGTGTAGGATGCATCGGGTTGAATGTAACAGTTGCAAGAAGACGCTTTTTCAGAAGTGAAGGGTTTTGTTTTTGCAGGAGGAAGCGTGCCAACCGAAGGGTTAACCTGAACCGTTCCCAACTGTCCTGAAGCTTTTAATTGCTGATACAGTGGAGAATCTGCAAGAATTTGTCCGAAATATGCGTTAGAGAATCCTACCAAAACCAACGTAATCGTAAGGATTACTCCCAATTTTTTTGCCAATGTCATGATGCCTGAATTTAAATGAATCCGGTTGAAAACCAGTCACTAAATTAGCATTTATATTTTTGAATGAAGGAAGCACCCTCTGATGAATGCAAAGGGTGCTATAAACAAGCTAGTTGGGAAGGGCTACGCACTGCATGGTTTTCGTAACTGTTTTACCTGAACGGGAAAGGTTAACCGTGATTTTTATTTCCAAATTAGCGGTGTCTTGTACGTTGTTTATCCAGTGGGAATGAAATACATAATCCTTTCTCCTTTTTTCAGTCGAAGCACTAAACAGTTGGGTTTGTGTGTTCGTTTGGGTTAAAGAAACGCTGTATCCAAAAAGTTTATCAGAACCTAAGATGTCCGCCTCCAAATGCAAAGAATCGTTCAATGCAATGGTATCGTTCATCATCGGTTCCATGATGTTGATTTCCGCAGTGTTGTTTTTATCACAAGCGAAAAGAAATCCGATTGAGATTCCCAGAATCATAAAGTTTAATTTTTTCATTTTTTCATTTTTTACGAATTAAATAACTGAAGCCTATTTGGGCCATTAATTTTTGTTTTACATTTCTGTTGTTAACGTTTTGTGCTACCGGAATTTCAATTTGACTGGTCCAAAGCCAACGATACGTTAAGTAATTTAAATGCGCCTTGAGGTTTAGCATGTTTCCATTATAGCCCATTTCATTTGAGCCATTGTCTGAAACGGATACCTTTCCAAAGTTTGAGAATCCAATACCGAATCCAGGTATAAACCTTCCTATGCCCCATTTATAATTTCCAATCATTGTTTCTGTAAGAGAAAAAAAATTTCCATACCTAAAACCTGAGGTGTCAGAAAGCTTATAGTTGTATACGATTTCACTTTGTAAAGTCCATTTGGGTTTTATCGGAGTTGTATAGTTTAGCATTCCCAAAATGTTGTAAGCACCTGAACCTGGATATAAATTCCGTACCTCTGATTTCGGATTCCATTTTCCAAATGGAGCTTTTAATCCGATTCCAAGCGATAAGAATTGTCTTACCCTTCCTGTTGAATCCTTTTGGTTTACTAATATGCCATTTAATATTGCCGTCGGATCACCCAGTCCAGAAATACACGCTTTGCTTAAATCCGTTGTTTGAAAGCCAAACTGATAGGGTACGGAGGCCATCAGCTGTAACCTTTTTCCAATTTGCCACCGACAAGAAACTTCAGTTGACCAGAGGTTTTCCCTCGAATGTTCAATCCCGTGCAAGTAACTTTTAAACGAACTGCTTCCCGTTTTTAGACCGATCATGTGAAATTGTGTAGAGGCGAATAAACCAATGCTTGCATTGCCACTAACCCCACCACAAATGTCACAAGACCATATCTGGGTAATTCCGAGAAAGACCCATGGCATTATGTATTTTAACATGATTTTTTAATTACGATTTACCACTAATTAACTAGGATAAAATCGTACAAGGTGGATGAAAAACCTTTTGAGTACTTAAAAAAGCATAGGTGTTTTGATAGTGAAAATCCGCGACCCCATCCTGCATAATATTAATCGAAAAAGACAAAAAAAACTTTTCTTGGATGTTAAAAAGGACCAAGCTTTCTAAAGATTTTAAATGAGAAACAGATTCGGTTTGTTTGTTTTTTTTTTCCGATAAATCACTTTCTGCCTTAAGTAGTTTCTTCGCTAAGTAGCATTTTCCATTGCAATTTAATTCAGGCCGATTCTTATTCTCACATTCCGTTTTTATGATTTCTTCCTGATTGATATGAAATTCTATCAACCAATAGCCAACGTATATGAATTTACTACAAAATAGCAATAGGAACAAAAGGCTAGTGGTCTGTCTCACACTGTAAATTTAATATTCTTTTTGCTCCTTTTTATCGCATTTACATTTTGTATTTTTGAATCATGAAAGCGATACCCTTTTTATTCAGTTTACTCTTGTTAACAGCATGTGTTCAGGTGAATTACGTAAATGACGTTATTCCCATAACCCAAAAACACCTTACCATTGCCATTTTGCCCCCGCAAACCAGCATCGAACGCAAAATTTGGATGTCCGGTGAGAAATATGCTGAACTTACCACAGACAAACAACTGCATCTTCAAAGTAAACTGATAAAATCCTTTGAGAAACGCATGAACATTGGGGAATGTTTTGTCGCGATCTTAGACCAACCGACCACCAATTCAGTCGCTTTGTTGGATGGTTTACAGCCGAATCCTGCTTCGCCCGCGTCCCTTTGCAGACAATTGCACGTCGATGCGGTTATTCAGTCAACCATCGACATTCGGGAACCCGTTTCTGAAGCCACAGCGTTTCTCTTTCAACGTTCAACCGGAACAAACTTGGTCACCAATTCAATGACGCTGAATGCAAGGTTGATAGACACCCTCAATGCCCAGCCCCTGTGGAGTTTAAGCGCTTCGAAGTTTGGTTATCTTGGATCGATCAAATCTGTAATAGAGAATAAAATTATTCGAAGAACAACGCGCAATACGCCTTACAACCTGAAGAAAAACCCGTACAAAAAGCTCTACGTGAAATATACCCAAGGTTTCTAATCTCTTTTGGTCTCAATGAAGATCTCTTCTAAAAAATCCCCTTTGCCCGTCGGGAAATCTATTCCCAACATCCTCGCAATCGTCTCAGGAATGTCAATCATTTCAGCTTTTTTGGTAATTTCTTTGCCAGGTGCAACGTCAGGTCCCAACACCAACAAAGAAATATGTCGACATCCTTCACACCCATCGCCGTGGCTTACAAATCCGTTTTTTACCTTCGGCAAATGCCTTCCGTGGTCGTTGGTGATGAATAAGGTGGTTTTGTTTCGCATGCGCACATTCTCTTGAATGCTGTTCCAAATTTGAAGCGCATAGACGTCTGTAAGCTGAATGTTTTCTAAGTATTTCTCCCAGTGGTTTGCATGCCCTTGGACATCCACACCCAATAAATTGACCAACATTAAATGAGGCGGTTCAGAGGAATTTAAGGTTTCCGTCACTTTCTGCATGGTCTGAAAATCATCTCCATACCCAAGCCCATTTCCATTCGGACCACAATAAGAATATGGAAGGTACGTGTCTCGCCATTTCTTGTTTCGTGTATTCGAAAGCACATTTAATTTTCCTTTACTCGCTATCACTTGTGCATCTTTGCTAAGCGCGTGCTTTTCCTTGATGTAGTATTGAAACAATGATGGGTTTTTTGGTAATTGCCCTCCAATGTTAGAGATGTGCTGGTAATTCCCTGTCATGATTGCCGTATGCCCAGGAACGGTTAAGGTCGGACCATCGTTCTTAAAATTTGAAAAGAAAGTACCGTAAGGTTTTAGCTGGGTGCACAAATTGGGAATGTATTTACAAGTGGTGTCACCATAGGTCTCACTGTAACGCGGTCCGTCGATGACGAGAATCACAAAATATTCTGACTCGTATTGAATTTCTTTCGATTGGCAATGGGCTGTGTTGGATAAGAAAAAGCTGAAAAGAAAAATGAAAGTGTACTTTACCATTGCAAGTGTTGTTTCGACAAAAATAAGGATTCTTTGCATTCCAATTTGTAACGAAACGTTTACTTCAAACTTTGCCATCCTAAAACCTCATCATGCGAATTGGACTGCTTATTCTACTTATCTGCAAGGTTTCCTCGTTGGATTCCCAAATTTATATGAGAAAAAAACAAAACATTGGATTTTATACCCAAGGAAATTTTAAAAATGCACAAATCGATAATATGGGATTTGGCGTAACGCGTTTAACACTAAAATACTTTGAACCTGAAATCGGCGTGAGGACAACCTTTCCTTTGGCCACAGAATCCAATTTATTTACACCCAAACATTTCTATTTGGATGGCGCTTTGAACATTCGTAAATCTTTGTGCGTACTCAATGAACGTAAAAAGGGAAGGTCGTGCAGAGGGGAGGTTCTCGAGATTTTTGTGGCACCCGAATACCATATTTTGTTGAAGAATAGCACCGCAAGGAATGACATCGGACAAGGTTCGATTCGAGCAGGGTTGGGACTTTTCCATTACCAAACGGGATTCTCCAAAAGAAACAAAACGTACACCTTAAAAATTCAATGCTATTATCGTTGGGTTCCAGGACCAAAAACAGTTACCCAAACGATTGGGAATGAATGGGGCGTTCAGCTTAGGTTGTTTAAATTTAAAACCTATGATTTCGTGAAATAAAATCAATCGATTTCGTACTTAAGTCGAATGGTTATGTTTGCTGTTTTTCTGCGTGATGAGGTATTAAAACTTCCACCCCATTCGTAATCTTCCGCACTGTGCTCTGCTGTGATTTGAAAAACACCCATTTCCGCATTTTTAAGGGAGCCTAAGGATCCGCCGCCATTTTCAGCAATCTTCTTTGCCCGCTCATTCGCATCTCTGGTGGCTTCTTCAATCATCTTCAATTTTAGCGCTGACAACTTGGTGTAGTAATACTGTGGAGATTGTGAGTTTAACTCAATTCCTGCATCTATCAATTCAGACACCTCTCTTGAAACCTTTTCGATCAAAGCGACATTTTTAGACTGAATCTTTACATTTTGGGTAATGTTATACCCTGTAAAATACGATGAACGTACATTTCCATTATCATCATATTCTGTAGAGAATTCCTTTTGAATGTTTGCCGCTTCAATGATAATGTCAGCTTCCATCACCCCTTTGCTTTTGAAATAGCTTTTCAATTTTTTTAAATCCCCGTGCAAATCGGCATAAGCTTCTTTTAATTCTAAGCTGTTTCTGCTAAACGATGCGTTCCATACAATTAAATCAGAATCGAAGGATGCCTCGCCCATGCCAATCACACTGATGTTTGGGTCTGGTTTCCCTTTTGATAAATAAGACCTACCCAAAATAATTCCTGTGACGATCACGGAAAGAGAAATGAGCAAGGTTGCAAAATGGCTTTTCAAAAAATTCATGGTTTTAATTTGAGTTAAAATTACAAAAAGAACACAGCCACCAACCGATATGGAAAAAAAAACACCACTTCTATCTTGCCAAGGTCGATGACTGTTTCGTTCTTTTTGTTTCAGATCATCGAATCATGGCAATGTGACCCGTTATGTTTTCCTTCTTCGCACTGTCTTTGTATCCAAAGCAAATGTTATAAATGTATACCCCATCTTGGACCTGTAATCCATTTGTGCCATACGTTCCGTCCCATCCAACATTTTCATTGTAACTCTCCCAAACGATTTCTCCCCATCGGTTGAAGATAGAAACATGGTAGTTCTGGGGGTCCAGTCCATCTGAAAATACAGGTTTCCAAACATTGTTAAATTGATTTCCATCAGGTGTAAACGCATTGGGTACGTAATAGGTAAGCTCTTCGTGAATGGTAATGAGTTGATAACTGGTATCCGAGCAACCGTATTCATTGGTGGTAATCAGCATGACTTCGTAGTCGGCAGCTTCATTCGTTGGAAAGGCATGGTAAGGATTTTCTTCGTTACTTACCGTGGAGCCATCCCCAAAATCCCAAGCATAGACAGAGCCTCCTGTACTTAGGTTTTCCAAAGTACCACCGTTGTATACTGTACTTAAATTTTGATTAGGGAGATTAAAATTCGAAACGGGTACAGGAAAAGTACAAATCGCATTGGTTTGTGTCGTGGTATAGTGGCAACCCAAAGGAGTCGTAACCTGCATCGAAACATCAAAACATCCGACTTCTTGAAAAAGGGTATGAATTGAATCGCCCACTAAAAATGCTCCATTGCTAAAATTCCATAACACGTTTGTGAATACATTTCCTGTACTTTGGTTGTTTAAACTCACCGCCAATGGGGCACATCCGCTTGCCGGACCATACGAAAAATCCAATGTGGGAATGGAGTCGATTCCGATGTGGAGGCTATCCACATTTGAACATCCATGAAAATCAATTCCTGTGACCAAAAGGTTTTCGTTTTGTAAAACACTCATGGAGCTGCCATTCGGCAATTGATTAGACCACTGATAATTGCTTGCCCCCACAGCTTGAAGGATGGTTTGAGAACCTACACAGACAACGGTATCATTTCCAGCATTTACATTGGGTAATGGATAAACTTCAAGGGTAACCGTGTCGGTTGAAGCGCATCCATTTAGGTCGTTTCCATGTACGACGAAGGTGCTCATTCCGACATTCGGGGATACAAAGGCACCATTCAAAAGATTTCCTTCCCAAAATAAATTCCCCCCAACCGTTGCCATCAATTGTGCGCTGTCGCCTGAACAAATGGGTTGTAGCAATTGAGCCTGAACACTGTCAATTATATAGATTCCAACATGTAAACTATCGAAGGCAACACAATTTAGAGAATCGGTACCCAAGACTGAAATCCAATTGTTTTGCGTAGGAACAAAGCTTTGGTTTTGTTGGTATGGCGCATCCCATTGGTAAGAACTTCCTCCACTTGCTTGAAGCATTACGGAGTTTCCAGGACACACATCAACATCTACCCCTGCATTGATGTTGGGCAAAGGATAAATGTTTAGAGGCGTAACCAAGGTGTCATAACAACCATTGTTACCTTGGCCAACTAAAGTGAGCGTATACAAGCCCGGATTCACATAGGTATGGATAGGGTTGAGTGCGTTAATGGAATTACTCCCATCGCCAAAGTCCCAGGATAAATTGTTTACGCCGGAAAGACTTGTCAAGGAGAATGCGGTGGATTGTTGAATGCAATTTCTATCAACTTGAAGGGCCAAATGCGGCGCGGGTAAAACCATAACATTTTGAGTAGAAGTGTCAACACATCCATTTGAGCTTTGGGAAATGAGGGTAACATTGTAATTTCCGGGGTTAGGGAAGAGGGCGGAGGGAGCATTCGCATTTCCTCCGAGGCTGATCCCATTTCCGAAATTCCAGGTGTTTTGTAACGTAACAGAGGGTGAATTGCAACTCAAAGTGGAGGTGGATTGAAATTGAATGGGTGTATTTTGACAACTGGCGGCGTATACAAAGCTGGATTGTACCAAAGTGGGGGAGGCCTGCACATTTAGGTTTACAGAACAAGTCCCCTGGTTCGAGTAGGTTGTCATCGTGCAAGTATACATTTGATTGATGTTGGGATTTGCAATTACCACCTGTTGTCCACTTAAATTTCCTGGTTGCCATTGGTAGGATTGAAAGCCTGTGGGTGCCGTCAGGGTTAAGGGTTGTGTCCCCCCACAAAAATCCACGTCAATGGCGAGCGCTAAGCATTGTGCAGCAATGTATGCATAGCCATAATGACCACCTTGGGCGCAATCCCATGTGGTGAATTTTATTTGAATGGTCTGGCCCATGTACGGCGTTAAATCCAAGCCAACCGTGGTCCAAGGCAACCAAGTATTCATTCCGCAGGATTGAAAGTTTTGCCCAGGTTGACCGCCATAAACAGTGTAGGTTCCGCAACCTCCTCCAATCGGCATTCCTGCTGCGTTGAGAATTTCTGTCTCAAATTTTGGTTGTTGGGGTGCGGTATGTCCAGGGTTTTGAAGGACTACGGCATATTTGTAAACAAAGAGATTGCTTTGTGGCGTAACGTTAATGGTGTACACAAGTTCCTCTGCCTGTGCTCCAGAGATTGCGTTGCCAAGTTTTACGGATGCATTGTGTCCAGGTGGGATTACCGATAGTCCATTGCAAGTGTTTGGGTCTGTGGCCTGGGTAGAAACGATGGTGTGTCGTCCTTGCGTGATTCCGAAATTGGTCCCAGGGGCATAATACGTACCTGTGTAGCCAGTCCAATTGTTGAAGTTTCCCAGGGATAAATCTACATTTGGACAGCTTTGGTTTTGAGAAAATAAAAAGCAATAAAATACCGTTGCCGTGAAGGCTGAAAAAATCTTTAACATCATGTAATAGAAGGGTTTAGAGTTGTTGGGATGGTAAACGATTTCTCTTTAAAATTCTTGTTTATTGTTAATAAATGGCATGAATTTTAAATCGGTTATTAAAAAATGCCTTTATTGGCAACGCGTTTGTTAAAATGGACGTTTGTGAAAAAAAAATCTTAAATTCGAACAATAAAACAGCTTATGAAAAAATTATTTATCCTTTTAACCTTATTGTTTGTTGGTTATTTCAACGTTGAGGCCCAAGTTTACGCAGTCGCAGCTTCAAAAACTGATTATGCTAAACAAAAAGCAGATGGCGTCATTACTTTTAGATTTGGATCTGACGTACTACCTGAAACAATCCTTACCAACGGTGAGAATTTCACAGAGAATTTCAAGACTAAGTTTGATGTACCAACGTATGTAGGGACATTCACAATGAACGAAAATACAGAAATGAATCGATTGATGTTGGGACGTCTTTTAATCATGTGTGGCGTTGAAGTGGTTGAATTTGATGGTACACAAATACCTGTTTTCCAGTTTTCTAACGATCAGTTAAAATAAATAATTACCTCGCACCTGCGGGGTTTTTTTATGAATTTCTCCTTCCCTAAAATTGAGTTGCATTTGCACATAGATTGTTCACTCAGTTTTGCATTTGTTTCTAAGTACATTCCAGGAATATCAAAGGAAGATTATTCCAAAACGTACAATGCACCTGTAAACTGTTGCTCTTTAATTGATTATCTTGCTTGCGCTCAGGCAGCCATTCAATTAATGCAAACACGCGAACAATTATACGACGCAACCATGGATGTGATTCGGCAATTGGAAGCAGATCAGGTTATTTACGCGGAACTAAGGTTTGCCCCGTTGCAACATTTGCATCAAGGACTTACTCCTGAGGAAGTCGTAGAAGCATGTCTTGCCGCCATGGAGGATTACGAAGGAAATGTGAAAGTTCGAATGTTGTTATGCACCCTTCGGCATTTTTCAAAAGCGGAAAGTGACCTTACCGCTGACTTGGTAATTAAATACAACCATCGAGGGGTAGTGGGATTGGATTTAGCTGCGGATGAAGCAGGATTTGGTTTGGAAAATCACCAAAGCGCTTTCGAAAAAGTCAACCATGCTGGAATTTCATGTACCTCTCATGCAGGAGAAGCTTGTGGACCAGAATCTGTTTGGGAAACCATTCAAAAACTTAACGCCAGGCGAATTGGTCATGGAATTCGAAGTGTGGAGGATGAAGACTTGATGATAAAATTGAAAGAGGCAGACATCCATCTTGAAATATGTCCTACCAGCAACCACATGACGCGCGTTTTTCACGAATCTGCGAATTACCCGGTAAATCACTTATTGCTTCATGATGTTTCTTTTGGTATTAACACAGATGGTCGCGCAATTTCTAACGTTACCTTGGGAGATGAATACCGCTGGTTACATACCGAAAAAGGTTGGACCCTCGAAGATATGTTTAAGGTAAATTCCAATGCCATTCATGCGGCTTTCATTCCAGAGATGGAAAAGGATATACTTATGAGTCAATTGAGAGATGGTTTCGAACGGACTAACGGTTTTTCAAATTGAATATCAGCGAAATCCCCAGTCTGTAGTAGACATCTTTTTGATTAGAATCCCCCCTGCGTTTACCAGGCAAGAACAATTCAGGACTAAGACTTGGGTTAGAAAGATAGATAGCCGCAGGATCCGTAAGTACACCCGATTCGGGATAAAATCTTGACACGTCGTCCATGTAATCTGTAAATGTTTTAAAACACGTAGCTTCAATGCCTACGCGAATTTGTTTAGAGATTCCCAATCGAATGCCAAAACCCACAGGAATGATAAGCGTTGCCTTGCCATAAGGGGTGGATTGTCCTTCTGTTTTTAGGGGGCGTAATTCGACCAAGGTACCTTGAAAACTTGCTTTCGGATTGAAGGTAGAAAACCCCAAACCTGAAAAGGTGTACAATTGAAAATTGGATCGTTTTCTGCGCATGCGCGAAGTCAATTGGTAGAATCTCCCGTTGAATTCTTGGGCCAAGAATATCAATTCCAACCTTTGAGAAAACTCAAAATTGTTGCTTTTAAAGGACAGGTTACGCGCATGTCGTAAGGGGTTTTCGGCATAAAAATCACTTCCCATGATTTGGAAAAAAGAAAATTCTGTTTTGGTGGCAAAATACCTGGAAAACCTAAACTTAAATGCCGCTTGGACGCCTTTTCCCGTGGATTCCCAATCAATGTCTTTGGTTGAATAATCGATGCCTTTCCCGCCACCCCCGCCGAGGTCACCCGTGAATTGTGTAGCGCAAAAACCTGCTTGTAATTCCAATCGATTCGAACGCCAATTGGTTCGGTTGTTAAAATTCTCCCACTTTAACTTTTGTCCAAGAAAACACCCACACTGAAAGTAAATCAGCAATAGGATTCCAAACTTAAACGATAAAACGAAAGGTGATTTCATGGTCAATGGGTCAAAATTAAGGAATGAAATTGTAAATAAGTATACTTCCAATGATTTGTTAACTCTTGAACAATCTTTATCTTTGTCCACTTAAGTCATAATTTGACAAGAATGCCCACGTGGTGAAATTGGTAGACATGCCATCTTGAGGGGGTGGTGCCACTAGGCGTGCTGGTTCGAATCCAGTCGTGGGCACGAATCAAAAGTCTGGAGAAATACCAGACTTTTTTCTTTTCCCTCTGTAAAATGTAAACAGTAATAAAGTGATATAAAAAAGTATTGCGGCGACAGCGTCTTACTTAAATAAATTCCTCGTGATAATTCAGGTCTTTAGAAAAAGTTTCTCGGAGGTTGTAGGTTCCCCAAAGTGCTAAGAAAATACACAAACATCCAACGAAACAAGCAGCAAAATCTGTCGGTAGAAAGGAGGTGAATAGCGCGAACAAGGACACAATGGCAAACACACTTCCGCGTACAAAATTTGGAATCGTATTGGCAGCGGTGGATCGAATGTTTGTACCGAATTGCTCAGCTGCAATGGTAACGAAAATGGCCCAATAGCCCGTGCCAGCGCCCAGTAAAAAGCAAAACACATAGTAGACATTCAAGGACATGCCCTTGCCAAGGAAGAGAAAGCACATCATAAGAATGAACGTCATAGACAGGAAAATAAACACCACTTTTCTTCTGCTTTTTAACAATTGACTTAGCATCCCCGCAAGTAAATCACCCATGGATAGACCGATGTAAGAATACATGACTGCTTTGCCGTTGTTTACATTGTTGAGCCCAACCATCGGACCGAAATCATCTTTGGAATTCATAATAAGCAAACCTACTACGAACCAAATGGGTATGCCAACGAGGATACAATTAAGGTAGGTTTTAAGGTTTTGTTTCTTGGTAAAAATCAGTTTCAGGTCCCCTCGTTTAATGCCATCGTTTTGGTGCATTTGATGAAACATCGAAGATTCCAAAGAGCCCATGCGAACTACCAAAAGCATAAGTCCAAGTATGCCTCCTACAATGTATGCCACCTGCCAGTTGAGGAAAGTGCGGTTAAATACCCATGACAGAAAGGAACCTATGGCTTGCCCTTGTTCACCTACAATTGTAGCCACGACAGCACCCAGTGCTCCAAAGCACACAATGATCATCGTTCCATATCCCCTTTTTTCCTTAGGCATTAATTCAGATACCAAAGTGATTCCTGCGCCTAACTCGCCAGCCAATCCAATTCCAGCAATGATTCTTATGACAATGTATGTTGGAAGGTCGGTTACGAAGGCATTGGCAATGTTCGCAATCGAGTAGAGCAGAATAGATCCAAACAAAACCTTAACCCGTCCTTTTTTATCCCCCAAAATTCCCCATAAAACCCCACCTATCATCATTCCAATCATTTGCATGCTAAATAGCATCTTACCCGTAGCAGCTCTGTCAATGTCCGATGCCTTCGGTAATATGGTTAGGAGGCTTTCTGCTTTGACTACGCTAAACAATACCAAGTCATAGATATCAACGAAATATCCGAGGGAAGCGATAATTACCAATAAAGTAACTTTCTTATTCATAGGTTTTGGTTCCATAATGGCCTCGAATATAATTATTTGTAGGGAAAATCTCGTTTTATGTTGAGAATCCACTTCTTTCCCATTCGTTTATTAATTTTATCTTTAATCTGCTTCTTCGAATTTAGAAGCTACAAAAGGAACAATAAAACCCAATTAAATGATAAAGAAGATTTTAAAACATTTAACCTTTTATGTAATTCTAGCCATCATTGCTGGGGTCTTACTCGGGCATTTAAATCCTGCGCTTGCGGTAAAAATGGAATTTCTCGGAAAGCAATTTATTGCCATCATTAAACTGTTCATTGCACCTATAATTTTTCTTACCATTGTTTTAGGGATAGGCTCGGTAGGTGACCTAAAAAAAGTCGGGAGAATTGGTATAAAATCTTTGGTCTATTTTGAAGTGGTAACCACTTTGGCACTTGCCATTGGCGTATTTTGTGCATGGTTGTTTCAGCCCGGAAGTATTGATAAATCCAGTTTAAAACTTCACGATGCCTCAAAGTATACCGAGAAAGCATCAGAAGGATTCAGTTGGGTTCGCTTCTTTCTGGATAATTTTACCATCCAGATTTTGGTGGTAGCCATTCTTACAGGAATCATTGTTAACCAAATTAAATCAAAGGAAAAAATCCTATCTCATTTCAGTTTTGCATCTAAATGGGTGTTTAAAATCCTAAAATTTGTAATGTACCTTGCGCCATTAGGCGCGTTTGGAGGCATCGCTTATGCAGTAGGCGAATTCGGACTTGCAACCTTGGTTCCGCTTGGCAAATTGGTTTTGAGTGTTTATGGAACGATGGTGATTTTTGTCGTCTTGGTCTTAGGTGGAATTATGCGTCTGGTAAAATTGAATATATTTAAATTCTTGCGCTACATCCGAGAAGAAATTCTCATCGTTTTGGGTACCTCAAGTTCGGAATCTGCCTTGCCCAATTTGATGGAAAAACTGGAGAAATTGGGATGTAAGAAATCCGTAGTTGGGTTGGTGGTGCCAACGGGTTATTCTTTTAATTTGGACGGAACCTCTATCTATTTGTCCATGGCAGTCATTTTTCTTGCGCAACTCTACGACGTTCATCTTTCCATGGGAGAAATCGCCATGATCATCGGTATTCTAATGCTAACCTCAAAAGGCGCTGCCGGGGTCACAGGAAGTGGTTTTGTCGTATTGGCCTCTACCTTGGCCTCCCTGCACAAAATCCCTCTGGAAGGATTGGCGTTTTTGCTGGGAGTTGATAAATTTTTGAGCGAAGCCAGGGCGATTACCAACATTATCGGAAATGGCGTCGCAACCCTCGTTATTGCCAAAAATGAAAAAGAATTTGATGAAGAAATTTACCACAAGGAAATTAATTCCAATATGTGATTTCGGAAGATTTTTTCGGTATAAAAATTTAGAAAATGAATCCTTTACTTTTTAATGCCTAATTTCGTAAAAACCTTGGATTGATGATACATAACTTATCCCTAAATGGATCTTTGATTACCAATTATTTAGCTGAAATAAGGGACGTCGAAATTCAAAAGGACGCGATGCGGTTTAGGTTGAATCTGGAACGAATGGCAGAATTGATGGGTTATGAAATCTCGAAGACACTTCCCCATCACCAGAAAGAAGTGAAAACCCCACTTGGGATTTCCAATGATTTTGTACTGTCAGAGCAGCCGGTCTTGGTGACGATTTTACGCGCTGGATTGGCCATGCACAATGGTTTGTTGCGTGTTTTTGATCGGGCCGACAACGGATACGTTTCCGCATACCGAAAGCATACGACCCGAGAAGATTTTGACATCCACGTGGAATACCTTGCGTCTCCCTCTTTGCACGACAGAATATGCATACTCAGTGATCCCATGTTGGCCACAGGAAATTCAATGTTGGCTGTGTTAGATGCCCTTAAAGAAATAGGTGAGCCCAAAAAAATCATTATTATGGCGGCGATTGCGACTCCATATGCATTGGAAAATGTACAAAAAGCCTTTCCCAAGGATACAGAAATATGGGTGGCAGCCATTGATGAAACCTTGACTTCAGAATCTTACATCGTACCAGGTTTAGGTGATGCCGGCGATTTGGCATTTGGGGTAAAATTATAATATGAAGTGGCACATCCTTACGAGCATGTTTTTGCTCTCCATGGTGAAATTCATGTTTGCAGCTGCGCCTGGTGCACATCAAGAAGTTCCTTTTTGGGCAACCGTTGTTTCCATAATGTTAGGTGCAATGATCAGCTCGGCATTCTTTTATTTCGGTAGTGAATGGGTGATTAAATATACCCAAGAAAGGAAAGCAAAGAAAGAAGCCCTTTTGTTGGAAAAAGGTGGGGTGCCAAAACGAAAAAAGAATTTTACGCGAACCAATAAACTGATCATACGCATCAAAAAAACCTTCGGGATTTATGGGATTTGTTTTTTAGCACCGTTGATCATTACCATTCCTTTGGGCAGCATCGTTTGTGCGAAATTTTATGGCGACCAAAAAAGAACCTTTTTGATCATGGCCATAGGAATCATGGTGAATGCTGTTTTTCTTACGACAATCTGGTATGGCCTTTTCTGACAAACACATTTTTTTTGACCTCGACAGAACCCTGTGGGATTTCGATAAGAATTCAGAAAATACCCTACGAGCCCTTTACAATAATTACCAATTACAATCGGTAATCCCCACTTTTGAAGCCTTTTACAAAGTGTATAAAAACAGAAATCAAGCACTTTGGATACGATACAGCAAGGGTAAAATGACGAAAGAAGCGCTGCGTTACGAAAGATTTCGATCTACGTTTTCCAAATTTAACTTGACAAATGAAAGCCTTACCAAAGATTTCGGAGATGGGTATGTAGACCTATCCCCAAAACAAACCCAATTGTTGCCTTATGCAAAAGAAGTTTTGGCTGATTTGCAGGAAATGGGTTTTAACCTTCACGTCATTACCAACGGATTTGTGGAAGTTCAACATGTAAAATTGGAGCACACAGGTCTGAAATCTTATGTTGAACATATTGTATGCTCTGAAGACATCGGATTCAGCAAACCCAATTTGAAGATTTTTTCGCACGCCATGCAATTGGCAAATGCCACTCCTGCAACAAGTTTAATGGTTGGGGATGATTACCATGCGGATATTTCTGGCGCAATCAAGGCAGGAATGCACGCCATTTGGTATGAGCCCAAAGAAATTAAAAAAAGCAAGTACGAACACAAAATTACTTGTCTTCGTGAGGTCCCAACGCTTGCCGCACGTTTACTGCAGTAACCTATCGGTTTTTTTCTTGTCGCAGTTTTTCAAACATGGCAATCCCTGCCGCTACGCCTACGTTGAGTGAGCTGATGTTTCCGGGCATTGGAATGCGAACACGCATGTCCGCCATGTTCAAAATGTCTTGGGTGATGCCATCCTCTTCGGAACCCATTACCAAAGTAACAGGCCCACGTAAATTTACACCATCCAATTCTACCTTGGTTTTTTCTGTAACAGCGATGATCCGAATTCCATTTTGTTGAATGTAGAATAAAGAGGCTTTGAAATCATCGGTTTTACAAACTTTGATTCTACTTAAGGCGCCTGATGAAGCTTTCAATGCATCCGCAGTCACGGTTGCTGATCCTTTGGTGGGTATTAACAAAGCGTCAACGCCCATACATTCTGCAGTTCTTCCAATTGCTCCGAAATTTCTTACATCCGTAATTCGGTCCAATGCCAAAATAAAAGGTTTCTTTTCCTCCATTACCCACTGGTCGACCAAGGTTTCAATTTTTTCGTAGGCAATCGGTGAGATGTATGCTACAATGCCTTGGTGATTTCCCTGTGTCAAACTGTTCAGCTTTTGCACCGGAACGTATTGAATGAAATAATTTTTGGAGGTTAAAAAGGTCCTGATTTCCTCGAATGCATCTTTGTCAATTCCCTTTTGAATCAGGATTTTGTTGATTTCCCGATCCGCCGCAACAGCCTCCTTGATGCTATGAATACCAAAGATGATATCTTCTTTGGGTTTACGGACATACTTTTTGTGTTTCTCTTCCATTAAATAAAATTATATGCTATGATTACATTTTCACCCAAAGTTAGGGCGACAGGACATGTTTTTCCTGCCCTTACGACGCGTTCGGTAGTTTTTTCATCCCAATTGTTTCCACGAAAATCCACATCCAAAACGAGTCGTTCTACTTTTCTTGGATTGCTCGCCATGTGCTTTTCCACCTTGATTTCCGCATGGTTAAAAGGAATGGAATGGGTTTGACAATAGATGCCAACAATGGTAAGAAAACAAGATCCCAACGAAGCAGCCAACAAATCTGTTGGAGAGAATAATTCCCCTTTTCCATGGTTGTCTAAAGGTGCGTCCGTCTGTATTTTTGTCCCGTTCTCATGAATGCACTCATTTCTTAATGAACCTAAATACGTTATCGTTGTTTTCATCTATTAAATTGAATGCAAAATTACAACTTATCGCGTTAACATCTAGAACGCTGTCCCTTTTGCTTTCGTGAATGTTTTTTCTTTAATTTTTACGAAATTTGTACCCAATGGAAAACAACATTCGAATCAAGAAGCCAAATTGGTTGAGGGTAAAATTACCCACGGGAGAAAACTACAAGAAAGTTAGGGGATTGGTGGATCAACATAAACTCCATACCATTTGTGAAAGTGGAAGTTGTCCTAACATGGGCGAATGTTGGGGAGAAGGAACCGCTACTTTTATGATTCTAGGCAACGTCTGTACGCGTTCATGTGGCTTTTGTGGTGTGCAAACAGGGAAACCCCAAGAAGTGGATGTGTTCGAGCCAGGGAAAGTAGCACACAGTGTAAAAACCATGGAGATTAAACATGCAGTACTTACCTCAGTTGACCGCGATGATTTAAAAGATGGGGGATCTGAAATTTGGGTTCAAACCATCAAAGCAATCCGTCACCAATCTCCAGGTACGACCTTAGAAACATTGATTCCAGATTTCGCAGGAAATTGGGAAAACCTTCAAGCCATTATAGACATAGCCCCCGAAGTAGTGTCTCACAATTTAGAAACCGTTAGAAGACTAACCAAACAAGTCCGTGTACAAGCCAAATATGACCGTTCCTTAGAATTGTTATTTAGGTTGAAAAAAGGAGGGATGCGAACCAAATCAGGGGTCATGCTGGGATTGGGAGAAACCCATGAAGAAGTCCTTGAAACCTTAGAAGATTTGCGCAATGTTTCGGTGGATGTGATTACCCTTGGTCAATATTTACAACCATCCGCTAAACACTTGCCCGTTGCTGAGTTTATTACACCGGAAAGGTTTGAAGAATACCGTTTGTTGGGATTGAAAATGGGATTTATGTATGTCGAAAGTGGTCCTTTGGTGCGTTCGTCCTACCATGCTGAAAAACATGTGCGTTAAAAAACCAATTTAAGAAGTGCGTTTTTGTACTTTTTCAGCATTTATTGCTAAATTGGCAGACTGAAATTGTTAAATTAATATAAATACAATGAGAAAAAGAATGTATCTTGTTGGTACTCTGATTATTGCAACCATTTTAACAATGGTCGCAGGATACCAATTGCAAAAATCAAACTTAGGTTCGTATGTTCAAAAGAATTTTTCTGATTTACGTTCATCTGAACCTTTGAGTGAGGAGGAAGAAGAAGGTGCAGACAAAGCATTGGAGTGGATGAAAGCGCGTTATGTCGATGTGAGTACAGGTCTTCCAGTGACCCAAGAAAAATTGGCACAAATTCAAAAAGAAATTTCCATGATGGATCGTTCTAAAAACATCAGTTTTATTGAACAAGGTCCAGATAATATCGGAGGAAGAACACGTGCCATTCAAGTGGACCGGTCAAACATCAACCGTGTTTGGGCAGGTGGTGTTTCTGGAGGTTTGTTTGTTTCTTTAAATAAAGGAAATATATGGAATCGAGTGGATGCATACTTCAATGCAGGAGCAAATCCATTCATTTCAAGTATGACGCAAACCAAAGACAATACCCTTTATGTAGCAACGGGATCTAACCAAGAAGGATGGAATGGTAACGGTGTTTGGTATACAACCGATGCAGGTGCAAGTTGGACAGCGATTCCTGGCACAAATAATTGTACACAAGTCGTAAGTTCAGACGTGGATGATTACGTATGGTTGGCAACTTCAACAGGGTTGAAAAAATGGAAGTTGAACGATGCTTCTTTAACTTCAGTTACGGTAACTGCAGGGTCTTGTACTTCACTTGAAATTTCTAAGGACGGACAAATCGTTGTTTGTGCCTTTGCTTCTAACAAAACGTATGTATCTACAGATGGAGGTGCAAGCTTTTCTGATAAATCAGGTACCGCTGCAAACAACCTTGTACCCAATGGAGCGCAAAGAATTGAATACGCAGTGTCTGCGATTAAAAACAGTTCAAACCACTATTCACTCTATGCACTTCGCACGAATTCAAACCTACTTAGCATGCATGTTTCTCATGATGATGGACAAACGTGGACTCAATTTGTGGGCGCTTCGGGTCCCCCAAGTGAATTTGACATCTTCCGTGACCAAGGAACCTACAATTCAATCGTTACCGTTGTCCCCAATGACCCAGAACAAATTTTAATCGGTGGAATTGACATTTGGAGATGGAAACAAACCGTAAACAATCCTCCTTCTGGTGGTTTCCAAAAGATTTCCCTATGGTCCGTATCTCCAAATTCCTCTATCTACGTCCATGCAGATAACCACGAAATGAAATGGGATGGCAACAACCGTTTCTACGCTGGAAATGATGGTGGTGTGAGCATCTCAAACAATTATGGATCAACTTGGTTTGTAGCCAACAGAGGGTACAACGTAACCCAGTTTTACGGAATCGCTTTTGACCGTGACGGTGCAGTGATGGGAGGCGCACAAGACAATGGAACGCTCTACAACAACCATACGCTCTCAACTTTTAAAGAGTTTAGAGAAGTGAACGGCGGTGATGGTTTTGAATGTGAAATTTCTTACTTTAACCCTGCGGTGATGTTCTCTACGGTTTACTACAACAGCATTTCTCGATCTGGAGACAAGGGTAATACCTGGAATTCTTTCGAACCATTGTTGCCAGGGACTTATGATCCGGCAGGTACAGACGGAAGCGCTTACCATCCTTTTCACTCTGAAATTTTCTTGGCAGAATATTTTGATCCCAATTCTGAAGATTCTGTGACGTATATCCCAACCAAAAATTATGCAAACGGAAACTTAATCCGCATACCGAGTAAATCTTCAGGGGATTCTATTTCTTATTTCACCCCTACGCCTTTGTATTTTGATGATACATTGCATTACAATCCAGCTTTGACAGCGGGTGGCATCAACTATGGACAAAACGCAGCCACAGGAGAGGTTGTAGCCATGGGAACAGATACAGTGGTTTACAATGTTACCTGGGATACCCTTCGCGTTGCGGACCCTTTTCAATCTTGGTTTTTAGTGTATGTGAATGCCAATGGTGGTGAATTATGGGGTACAAGAAATGCACTTAGGTTGTCCGTTACATCCGTTCAATGGGCTTGCATCGCACGTGGAATTGGCGGTGGCTTGTTTAACAGTGTTGACGTAGAATTTACAAAAGATTTAGCGCATTGTTACGTGAGTGCAGGAAGCGGTGTTTGGAGAATTGATGGTTTAGGCAGTGCCTACAGCAGCGATCCAAATTTCATAGCAAAAGTGGGGTATGTGGGAACAGGACCTACTGGGACTACGCCAACCTTTACCTCTGCAGTGAAAATTACCACAACCAATTATGAGGGACTCGCTGTGAATCCGTCCAATCCAAATGACATCGTCTTGTTTGCCGGATTTGGAGGAACAAACAAGCGTTCTTTGAATGCCACAAATGCCGTTCCTACCTTTACTACCTTGGGCAACATCTTACCTTCCAACCAACCTGCTTGTTATGACGGTATCATTGACAGAGATGATCCAAACATTATCGTAGTTGGAACTTCAAACGGTGCATTTGTAACCGAAAACGGAGGTGCTTCATGGGATAATGCCTCCGCAGGATTCGATGGTACGCCTGTGTATGAGGTAAGACAAAGTTGGAGAACCTTCCAAGAAGGAAATAACCGTCCGGGTGAAATCTACATTGGAACCTTTGGTCGTGGAATTTGGAGCTCAGAGGCATACTTAGGATTAGGAGAAAACGGTTCAAGTACCAACTCGAAATTTGATACGAAATTACTTACTTACCCGAATCCAACACGTGACAATACAACCTTGTCCTTCCAATTGGAGAAAAGTGGAAACGTTTCAGTGAATGTATATTCAATCACGGGTATTTTGGTGAAATCAATCGTTCGTAACCAAATGTCTGCCGGAGAAAATACATTGTTTATCGATGGAAATGAACTTTCAGCTGGAACTTACATCGTGAAACTGGTATCTGGAAAACAAAGTGAATCAGTGAAATTCATGAAATTCTAAGAACCTTAATTTATATTTTGAAAGGCGGAGAAATCCGCCTTTTTTATTTTTAATAGGTTTTTACAGCATCTTCGCGCTTTGTATGGACATTCCAGAATCCCATAATTCTGAGATACAATGAATTGATTCAAGTCAATAAAAAACATGACGGCTATCCTGTCGTAGTTTGAAAGGGTTTTTCGCTACATTTGTTAATACCCCAAAACGCATGTTAGAAAAAGACCACAGAAACATTACTTGTAGCACCTGTAGAAAAAGAAAGGAAAGCTTACTTGGGGGATTGGAGCAAAACGAGGTTACCCATCTTGAGGACCATAAAACTTGCAGTTACTACAAAAAAAATCAATCCTTGTTTTTAGAAGGTTCTTATCCTCGAGGTGTTTTTTGTATCAATGAAGGTAAGGTTAAGATTTTCAAGCGAGGGGACGGGGGGAAAGAGCAAATCATTCAAATCGTCAAAGGGGGCGAATTGGTAGGTTTCCGTGCCTTGTTTTCTGAAGATTACTACAAAGTTTCTGCAGAAACTTTGGAAGATTGCAACATCTGTTTTATCCGAAAAGAGGATTTTATGTCCATGATGGATACCAATCCAATGTTGCGCAACGGAATCCTAAAAGAAATATCCACAGAACTTGCGGATCGTGCAGATTTTATCACAAACATGGCCCAGAAATCGGTTCGTGAACGGTTGGCTTTTGCCCTGTTGATGCTTATGGATATTTACGAAGACGAACCCATCAATCTTTCCAGAGAGGACATGGCCAATTTTGTAGGTACAGCCACAGAAACGTTGATTCGCTTATTGAAAGAATTGAAAACCGAAGGGTTGATCGAAATTCAAACCCGGAAAATTACCGTATTGGATCGCAAAAAACTCTTGGACATCGCTGGTCATTGATTGCAAATGCGTACAAAGTTTTCAATTAGAATGTATCCGTAATTCCCCGAAACTTCTGGGTGAAATTGAACCCCGTAAATAGGTTTGGATTCATGTTGCATAACTTCATTAATACAATCATCTGAATTTGCGACCAATACAAAGTCTTTGGGAATGGAAATACCCTCGCAATGGTCTTCCATCATTTCAAAAATAGCAGGCAAACGATCCAAAAGCGGAGAATCTACAAATTGTTCGATTTCATTGTAGCCTCTGCATTCTTTCATTCGGTCTCCTTGTGCCTCGAATAGCAATCCGATGATCTGATGCCCAAAACAAATCCCTAAAATTGGCATCGTAGCTTCTTTCACCCAGTTAATCTTTGACAAGAAGGGATCTACATCTTCCTCGGTAATGAGAATCGGTGCGCCTGAAAATATTACGCCTGAATAGGTTGAAAGTTGGGATTCATCAACTTCAAAAAAGGGAACTGTATCAAAATCGCAATATTCGTCTACTGCAGATTCAATGTCTGGTGTTTTTTGACTTCCGCAATCAATGATCAATATTTTTTTCATTTATTGATTTGGGGTGATTACAATTCTACAGCGAATTGGCTTGTGGTCAGAGAAATTATTTTGAAAAATCTTAAAATCTGAGCATTCTATTCCTTCGGAACGAAAAATATAATCGATTCTTCCAGCAGGAATTCTCCCATTATAGGTGGATCCCAGTCCCCAAGAGGCTTCACGGAATCCATCTGTAAGTTTGTTTTGAAATTGATTGTAGGTATAAGACATTGGGGTATCATTGAAATCTCCACAAACCAAAACTGGGTAAGGGGAACTCTCCATGTGCTCAATCACTTTTCTCGCTTGATCGGCACGTTTTGAACTTGCGGTCTGCATCTTTCTAAAACCAACTCGTAGTTTTTCAATCCTTCCAAGGTCTGTCTTTTCCCCTGTTTCACTCAGACGAATCGACTGAAGATGTACATTGTAGATTCTAAAGGTATCCGAATGTGCAACGATGTCTGCAAAAATACAATAGTTAAAGTCCATCATGCTTTGACTTTCGAAAATGACATCACCCCTTGCAATCATTGGGTATTTAGAAAAAATAGCGATGCCAAAATTCCTTCTTCCGTTCTCGTTATGCGCACTTCGCTCGTGATAATCAACGGATTTTAAAATTGTTTTGATCGAATCAAAAGTCTCGAATTCTGTAGGTTTATCTTGTCTATAATATTCTTGAAAACATGCCACATCGGGTTGCTCCGCGCGAAGAAATTGGAAAATATGGTCGCGGGATGCAGTTGTACTGTCGTCATACAAACCAAAAAGTCGGACATTGTAGCTCATTATGTAAATCGAATTTTTAGCTGGACTGCCTGGAAAAAAGGATAATCCCACTAGGCGCAAATGAAACTTTATGCCAATTACCAAAAGAATCAAGCATATATATTTCCAATTGGATTTCTTAAAAAACCAGAAAAATGTAAACAAAATTACAACGAGAACCCAAATAGGGTAGGATAGTCCAAAAAACGGAAGAAAAGGTACCGTGTCGGGATGGAAATACGGTGCGCAATAACCAAAAACCAGGCAAAGCAAAGCCAAAGAGGTAAGTACCTTCATAATCCTTCCTGAAGTGATGGCTTTTGGATTATTCATCATTGCTTTGATTGAAAAGAAAATCTTTTTCGTTTTTAGTCAAGGATTCATAACCTGATTTTGAAATTTTGTCAAGAATCGCATCGATTTTCATTTGTTTTTCGCGCTTTTCGGCATTGTATTGCTCATCTGTTTTTGGGCGTCGTTTTTGGGTTTTCTGAACGGTATTCTTCGCAAACAAATTAGACACTAAATTCACCGGATTGTTGCTGCTCATTATGTTCCTTGTCGCTAAAAATCCAAACAAAGCTCCCCCTATATGAGCAAAATGTGCAATGTCGTCCTCACCAACAATCCCAACTATGTCTTTAACGATGAAAAAGAGGGCAAAAACAAAAATAGGAACGGTTATCAGTCCAAAAATACTTACGGGGGTTTGTGGACGGTAGAAGGATACGGCTGCAAAAATCGCCATGATTGATCCGCTTGCACCAAGTACAAAGCTGCTGTTTTCGGGTAAAACAATGGCCGCTAAAACCTCAAACAATGAGCCCGTTACGCCTCCAAGTATGTAGGTGATTAATAGTTTTCTTGCACCAAACAACTGCTCGTAATACGTCCCGGCGAAATACAAAAACAACATGTTGAACAAAACATGACTAAAGGATAAATGAACGAAAATGGAAGTAAAAATCGTCCAAGGATGGGTCAACGCGCTTAGCCAGTTCGTATTTAATGCAAAAACCTGTTCGAGGTAATATTGGGTGTCGCCGCCAAATTTAAACAGCGTTGATATTCCAAGAATGAGTTGTAATACCACAAATACAATGCAGTTGGCAACCACTAACTTAAGAGTCATTGAACCTTTTGTTAATTGGTCTTTTACGTTTTTCAATTCGGTTTTAAACTCGCTGCTTTGCATCGCTAGTAAAAATTAGAACGGTCGGTTTTTCGCCAATACAATACCATAATCGCCCCTACAATCGCGCCTCCAAGGTGGGCTAAATGCGCCACTTGGTCTGTTGGGCTGTTTTTAAATGACAAATAGATTTCCAAAAGAATGTAGGCTCCGAAAAGGTATTTTGCTTTCACTGGAATCGCGAAATACAATAAGAATTCCATGTTAGGAAAAAGGATGGCGAACGCAGCAAGCACACCGAAAACAGCTCCTGATGCCCCAAACATGGTTACCCTCGTTAAATCAAAGTAGCGCTGAATTCCTTCACCAGATGCCAATTGTTTCTCATTGAAATAAGAATTTAATGCATCTGCTGTGTTCGCATCCGAAGTATTGCGAATAATATTGTCGATGCTCTCCATCGGGTAATTCATTGACAAAGAATGCCTTAATTCATAGATTTGGTAAACCCCAATTCCGTTGTGTAAAATGAAAGCCCCAAGTCCACAGAGGATGTAGAAAATAAAAAAACGCTTCGGTCCCCACAGTCGTTCTAAGTGACCGCCCAGCATAACAAACAACCACATATTCATCAAAATATGGAGAAAGTTCTCGTGAATAAACATATGGGTGATGGCTTGGTAAGGCTGAAAGTCAGGTGAGTTGAGGTAATGCGCGCCTAAAATGGTGCGAAGGTTGATTCCTTTTGATTCTAAAAATAAAGTAACCAAAAAGAACAGAACATTCAGAATCATTAGGTTCTTGGTAACTTGAGGTATATTGTTTAAAAAGTTCATTTAAGTAAATTGGATAATTGGTCGAAAGGTATCATTTTTAGAATTGATTCATTGGATGGACTTACATTGGGTTCTTCCGATGCGAAAAGTTTTTCCATCACATACTGTGCTTCTTCGTTGGATTTTATTTGGATGAATTTGGATGATTGTTTGGTCATTTCTCTTACCAAAATATGTGCGAGGTCTCCTTGGTCTTGGTCTTGAAAGTTTAAGGTTGTAATCAAAGCTTCAAAACATTCCAAAATACCAGATTCTTCAATGATTTCGGGAGCGCCAATGATTGCTAAAATCTCCTCGTTTAGCGTGAATTGAAAGCCCAGTTGGGTCAGGATATTGGTATGGGTTGTGATGGCGCGAATCTCGTTTTTAGCCAATTGTTTTTCGATGGGAAACAATAACATTTGATGATGCAAAGGTTGCGAAATAAAGGATTGAATCACTTGATCATAGTAAATTCTCTCCATCGCTTTCTTACTGTCAATTAATAGAATTCCATTGTTTGTGGTTGCAAAGATGAATTTTCCTGAGACGATGAATTCCTTAAATGCTGTTTCAGATGCGTCTTCAAAAAGTTTAGGTGATTCCGGCAACGATTCTTGAACTTCATACAATGATTGCCAATTGACTTGGGATTCTGTACCAAATCCAGCATCTCGAATCGCCTGAGAATTCCCATTGGATTTTTGCGATTTAAAAGGGTTAAATGTAGGGTCTATCTTAATTACAGGTGCGACGACGGGTTGTTCTCTGAAACCATGTGGCAAATCGAATACGGTATCCAAATTGAAGTCTAAACTGGGTGAAATGTTGTACATCCCCAGGGATTGCCTAACCGTACTGTGTAGGATTGAATAGATAAACCGATCTTCCTCAAATTTAATTTCGGTTTTTGTTGGGTGGATGTTTACATCGATTTTAGCAGGGTCAATTTCAAAAAATATGAAATAACTTGGATAGGTTTTTTCGGGAATTAAGCCTTCAAATGCCTTCGAAACTGCATGGTGGAAGTAGCTGTTCTTAAAATAGCGTTGGTTTACAAAAAAGTACTGCTCACCTCGGCTCTTTCTCGCCGTTTCAGGTTTGCCAATGTAACCTTCTATGCTTATGATATCGGTTTTGGTTTCTATTGGAAAAATCTTTTCGCTGCCATTCTTTCCCAAAAGATCTGCAATCCTCTTTTTTAATACAACTGCAGGCAAATTGAACAATTCCTGTTGATTATTAAAAAACTGAAAGGAAACTTCTGGATGCGCCAAGGCAATGTGAAAAAATTCATCCTCAATGTGATTGAATTCAATGGCATCTGATTTTAGAAAATTTCTTCTTGCCGGCACATTAAAAAACAAGTTTTTCACCTCGAGGCTTGTACCCACTGGACATACGGTTTCAGTCGTTTCAATACAATTTCCTCCTTCAAATTTAATCAAGGTACCTGTTTCCTCATCTTCTGTCCGTGTTTTTAGGATAACTTGAGAAATGGCGCCGATGGAAGCCAATGCTTCCCCTCTAAAACCTTTTGTATGCAAACTAAACAAATCTTCTATCGCATTCAGTTTACTTGTTGCATGCCGTTCAAAACACAACATAGCGTCATCCTTTCCCATTCCTCTTCCATCATCCGTAATCAGCAATTGTGTTCTTCCTCCATCTTTTACAGACAAAACGATGCGTTTTGCACCCGCGTCTATGGAATTCTCCAAAAGCTCCTTGACCACAGAACTTGGACGTTGTACCACTTCACCTGCGGCGATTTGGTTTGCAAGATGTATGGGTAAACGCTTTATGATATGCATAAAAAAAATTCGCTAAGATCGCGAATAAACAAAAATAAGGATTATCCCGAGAAATAATCCTTACTTAACATTTCTTGACACAAAGAATTACATTCGAACGACGGTTCCTAAGTAATCTGATTTTTCTCCGATTTCTGGAGTTACTAAGGTAACTTTCCAGATAAATGCTTTGTTGGTTTCTACCATTTTCCCATTTCTTCGGTCGGTACCATCCCAAGGAAGGTTTACATCCATGGTTTCAAAAACCAATCCACCATCGGAAGGGTCTAATATCACCATCTTGAAAGGTGTGTTACGTTTGGTAAGGGCGTAAGGAAGAAAGGTGTTTTTTCTAATGTCAGAAGCGTAGGGATCAAAAGCATTTACAGCCAATAGGTTGTAGGCATCAGACACATAAAAATTTTCAGAAATAACATTGTTGCATCCAGTTTCATCAATGGTGTTAACCTTTAACTGATATTGACCTGCCTCAAATATATTGACCTCCAAGTCTTTGGAAGTTTTACCAATGTTCTTGTGGTTGATCTGTATGCTTTGAATGTTGGACTCGGTTTTTAAATGGATTCCTTTAACTGGCAAACCATTGCTGTAATTTACATCTTCTAATTGTACCTCAGTTGAGAATGGTTTTTTAACCCATTGGGTTTGTATAGCTTTCTCTGCTAATTTACCCGCTTGCATTTTAAAGACCTCAATCGCGCCGGTTTCTTTGATTTGTATTTTTTTACCTGAATTTGCAGGGATTTGAAGGTAGAATTTTGCACCCACTAAACAAATGTCAAAATCATTTTTGTTCTCAATCAACGCTTCTTCATCCGCACATTTTGGCAATACAATCGGTTGATAAATTTTGCTGTCTATTGAGTTGATTGGATTGGAATTGTTTTTTAACTCCAATGGCGCTTTATCTTTTGATTGGGGGTCGGCAGTGACAACATCTGATCCTGAAGTTGACAAATCATCAATGGCTTTGATGACAGGAATTGGTTCTTGGTTGGTTGTTTCAACTGCAACAGGAACAATTGATGTATTGGAATTTTGAACCTTTGGAGATGGCTTTGTAAGATTTTCTGAAAGGGATTTTTCAGGGGTGTTTTCCAATTGTCTTGGAGCATCATTTTCCGTTTTATCGCTTTCTTTTACCAATTTTTCATTGGAATTTGAACTGAAATACCAAAGGGCAACAGAGGTACAAACAACCACAGCTGCACCTGGTATACCCCATTTGAGAAAAGGATTTTGCTTGGACGGCATTTGCGCATCCAAACGCTTGGAGATGGCATCCCATGAGCTGGGATCAAAAGGCTCGGATTGATTTCCTAAAGCTTCTTTAAATATTTTGTCAATTTTGTCCATTCTTGTTGGCGCTTATTTAATTTTCGTTGTTAACATTTTCTGCAAGTTTACCCTTGCTTTTGATAAATTGGATTTTGACGTTCCTTCACTGATTCCGAGTATGTCTGCAATTTCTTTGTGAGAGTATTCTTCAAATACATACAAATTAAAGACGGCTCTGTAGGCGGGCGATAACTTATTTACACATTCTTTTGCAATTTCGTATTTCAAATGAAGGGCTTCGAGTTCTTCCTTTTCTTCTAAAGGATTTTCCGTGGGCGTTTTAAAGTCGGTGTCCTTATCGCTTAAAAAAGGATTCCTTTTTGCTTTCCGAATGGCATCAATGGCGGTATTCGAGAAAATTCTACGCATCCAACCTTCGATCGAACCTCTGAAGTCAAACATTTCCAATTTGTCAAAGACCTTAATAAAACCATCTTGAAGAACCTCTTGCGCGCTGTCTCTGTCACTGATGTAACGAAAACAAACCGCCATCATTTTGCCTTGATACATTTTGAAGAAGGTCTGCTGTGCTCGACGGTCATTTCGAATACATGCCTCAACAATTTGTCTCAACGCCTCTTGGTTCTCCAATTTTTATGTCTTTTACGATGTTTAACAATGGTCAGTTGCCTTGAATTTTTAGGTCAACAAAAAAACTTTTTCAAATTAAAGAAAAAAATTAATGTAGTTGTAGTAAATTCGCAGTGACAATAATAGAAACAATTTCAACAAAAAATCAAATGAAAATAACAGTTGTAGGAGCAGGTAATGTAGGGGCAACATGCGCAGATGTTTTGGCATCAAGAGAAATCGCGAATGAAATCGTATTGTTAGACATTAAAGAGGGTTTTGCAGAAGGGAAAGCACTTGATATTTGGCAAACAGCACCCATCAATCAATATGATTCAAGAACCATTGGTTCTACCAACGATTATGAAAAAACGAAAGATTCTGACGTCGTTGTGATTACTTCAGGATTACCTAGAAAACCAGGGATGTCGAGAGATGATTTAATTGCTACCAATGCAGGCATCGTTAAAACGGTGACAGAAAACGTAGTTAAATATTCTCCAAATGCAATCATCGTGGTTGTATCCAATCCTTTAGATGTTATGACTTATTGTGCCTATTTGAATGCCAACATGGATTCAAGTAAGGTATTTGGAATGGCAGGTGTACTAGATACGGCAAGATACCGTGCGTTCCTTGCAACAGAATTGAACATTTCTCCTAAAGACATACACGCTGTATTGATGGGCGGACATGGTGATACCATGGTTCCCCTCCCAAGGTATACTACGGTTGCGGGAATTCCAGTTACTGAGCTTATTTCCGAAGAAAAACTGAATGAAATCATTGAACGAACTAAATTTGGAGGTGGCGAAATTGTAAAATTGTTAGGCACATCTGCATGGTATGCACCGGGAGCTGCTGCAGCGCAAATGGTTGAAGCCATTGTAAGAGATCAAAAAAGAATTTTTCCAGTTTGTGCTTGGTTGAATGGTGAATATGGCCTGAAAGACATTTACCTAGGCGTACCTGTGGTATTGGGTAAAAATGGAATTGAAAGAATCATTGAATTGGATTTAAATGATGCTGAGAAAGCGCTCTTGAACGAATCTGCTGAGGCTGTAAAAGCAGTGATGGACGTTCTTGACGACATGATCGAAAAGGCATAATCTAAGGCTAACATTATTTTGAAAAGGGGGCATTGACCCCCTTTTTTAATTTACCTCAACCGCCCCTATGTCTGGCGGATTGTTTCTTGTAATACCAAAATAATCCAGTGACGTAGTAGAAAAAACGCCATTACCATTTAAGACAGAGTTGGGTTGAAAGATAAAATCGCCTTGCGAAAGGTCAACAAACATTGGGTCCTGATTCCAAAAAATACTTGTGTAAAAAGGATCGTTGAAAGTTGTACTGCTCTTTATTAAATTATGGGTGAAGTTAAAATTCAAGGTCACCCCAGCCATTTGTAAGGTGTCTAAAGCAAATTCATCGTCAAGGTTCCCGTAAATCACGCAATTGGAAAGCGTTCCCTCGTTGATTGAGCCAACATTGGTTACCCCTGTAAATCCATTGTTGTAATAGTTGCTTATGCCCACAGCAGGGACTTGAGCACTTCCATAGCCTAACAAATCACAGTGATTGAAGTTAAAATCGCCGCCTTCCAATACCAAAAGTGCATGGCTTTGGTTTTTAGAAATTATACAATTTTCAGCCTTAACCTTGGCTCCTGAATAAATAAAAACTCCGTAACGAGAAACATTAAAGATTTTGGTGTTTTGAATTTGAAGGGTATATCCCATATTGGAGGGATCCTCCCCGAATAAGTGAACACCCACGGTTCCATTTTTTATAATTCCATAATCAATGGACGATGGCAAGGCCTGGTGAAAGTAAATGCCATAATATTGTCCTGCAACATCATCGTACATTGCTTCCAATCGGTCACCTTGAAAGACAACTTCATTCCCTAAGGTTCCATTCACATTCAGACTGCTTTTGTAGACATATAGGATAGAATTTTTATGCAAATGTATTTTTGTACCCGCTTGAATCGTCAGGCTTTTTGAGGAATCAACGGCAGCATAACCATAAATCACATGAGGCTTGTCATTTGGCCATATGCCCTCGTTCAAATCTTTGTAATGAAAATACGCATCCTGTCCCCAAACGGTTAATTTGACATATTGATCCACACCATTGGTTCTAAAACGAATGGAATCCTCTACAATCATCGGTAAGTTTTGGTTGTTGGGGTCTAAAGTGACTTCAACAAAGTTAAAAAGACTGTCCTTTCCCGCTAGTTCTATGTCCTTTAAATAGATGCCTTTTACGCCATCCAAATTAAACCTAAAGTGAGAGTTTTGTCCTCCCATTAATTCTACTTCCTCAATATTTATTGTTCGGTTACTGGGATTGTAAATCTTGAATTGTTGGGTAGTGGAGCCAATGGTTGTAAAAACCGTATCAAAAACCAAGGTGTCTACTGAGAAAGTAAGATGCTCTTTCGAAAAAGCACTGAATTTTTTACAACTGCTGTTAACAAGTAAGGTGGAAAGCAATAAAGCGAAAAGGAAAATTTTGAAATGTTTTTTCATCGGCTGGCTAACGTGTAAAGCTAAAGATTATTTAATTAAGGGCAATGCGGAAGTTTATTCATATTTTAGATATATAATTGAACCGTTTTCCTAGAAGGATGTATGCGCGAAAAAAATGTTAAAAAATGAAAGCACTTATTGGCTTGTTTTTCTTCCTTACGTTTCAAATTAACGCCCAGCCGCCACAAATTTCGACCAACAATGCCCCACTTAACGGGACCTTTAACCAACACATAGAGGTAAATATGGATTCCTTGCAAATCCGTGAGGAAATCAACCCTTCAGATGATGCGAATGAGAAATTGGAAAAAAGGAACTTGGAAAAGGATGTAAACGACTATAAAACGATTCGAACGAAAACGAAATCAAATGCCTATGCGCGAAGTCCCTCTGAAGGTGCGCAACAGTTGTTAGATAAAAATGTACAAGAAATACAATCCATTGCGCCTGAAAGCATTGAAGCAGAAATTTTATACTACGATGCTGGAAACTATAATGCGGACAGGGCAAGTGCTCTTCAATCATCCCTCGAAAAAGACGCTGAAAATGAGGAGGCTTTGACCCTTTGGGTAGCAAATTCTTTGGTGCTTGGAGATACGATTCAAGCCTTTGCAACTTTGAAAAAAATGGAAGCGCTTAATTACATTCCGAGGGATGTATTGTGTTATGCAAAGGACTTGTACGCCTCGGTTCCTAAAAACACCATACTCATTACCCACGGAAAATGGGATACCTATGGCTTTGTGTATGAACAAATGTATGGAAGTGAGAACCAGCAATCACTCAATGTCTCTTTGGATTTACTTCAAAGTCCACAATATCGAAAATTGCTAAAGCGTAAAGGCCTTATGCTTCCAGAAGGAAAGCGAATTGACGTAGAATACTTCAAAGCGCTGTGTGAAATCAATAACGACAGGCAATTTGCCTTTTCTATGACCATTCCAAAGGAATACCTAGTGTCATTTGCGAAGCAAATGATTCCCAATGGGTTGGTATTTCTCTATCCCTCATCAGATGAAGTCGACCAGGTTGTAACCAACAATGAATCTTACCTCGATTCCTTTTTGTTCATGGATTGCGGTCAAACGGAGAACAATTCCTTGGTAGGTTTGAACGCAAATTATTTACCGATGCTCATGCTTTTGGAACAGCAATATGAGAATGACAAAGGAAGCAATGTTAAATTGTCCCAAGTTCAGAAACACAGGGAAAAATTAAAAAGAAGGATCGATAAATCTCCGAAATAGCATTCATGCGAAGATTGAAAAGTAGTTTTTTAGAATATACGGATGAAGCGCTCATGAAAGCCCTTACCCAAGGGGAAAAATCAGCGTTCGATGAATTGTATGCGAGATATTCTTCGAAATTATTTGGGTATTTTATGAAAATGTTGTGGAACAATAGGATCAGGTCTGAAGATTTGTTACAAGATTTATTTGCCAAAATCATATCTCAACCGCACCTTTTTGATCCTTCCAGAAATTTTAAAACGTGGGTATATGCGGTGGCGGCGAACATGTGCAAGAATGAATACAAACGTAACGAGGTGAGAAGCAATACGAGCAATGGAATTGACCAACATTATTCGTTAAGTTCATCCGAAGATGTAGGTAAAACGGTGGAAGAAAAAATGTTTAAAGAAGCCTTGGGACATGAATTAGACAACCTTGATCACAAACATCGGGAGGTTTTTATCTTGCGTCACATCGATGGATTGTCCATCAAAGAAATTGCTGAAGTCATCGACATCAATGAGGGAACGGTGAAATCCAGGTTGTTTTACGCCATTAAAAAACTAGCGAACGAATTAAAAATGTTTGAAATATCATAATATGGAAGCCCTAGAGATCATTGAAAAATACAATTCCTACGGATTGATAACGCCCGAAGAGAAAATCGAATTGGGAGATTTTTGTCCGGATGAAGAATCCTTTGATGCCATTAAATTTCTTTTAAATCAATCGCTGCGTATGCCAAAAGAGGAGCCCTCCAAGCATGTCAAGGCAAACTTGGATCATTTGTTTGCAAGCCAATTTCCTGTAAAAAGCAATCCGCCTACCTACCGAAAATTGACTTTGTATGCCACCATCGGTATCGCAGCATCGTTGGGATTTATTCTGACCATGAGGATTTTCAATTTCGAGAACGTTACGCCAAAGCAATTGGCTTCTGTGGAAAAGCAAAGACCAAAAGTGGATGGGGAAAAGAAGGAGGAGTCGCCTGTAACACTTGAAAAAACGGAACCCAAACCCATGGAACAGAACCTTCCTGAAATACAAAGGGTAGCGATGGATGAAATGAACACGGCGATGTACGATGCACCTGAGCCCACAAATGAATGGCATCCTGAAGAAGTTCATGAACCGGCCGTAGTGGAATACAAGGCAAAGGACCTGGAAGATGTAAAAGCCACCTTCAAATTGGATACCGACAACCGTTCTGATGAAGTGGGTTATGAAGTGGCAACCGTCGCTCAAAAAAACAACAAAAAAAAGGCAAAAACACTGAGCGAGGTCGATGTAAAAAGTAAGAAAAACAAGAAAGAAGAAAGCCAAACCGTGGTTCAAACGGATGAAATGTTGAATGCTATTTTCGCCTTGTATTAATATCGAATTACGAAGTGTTGCTTTTCTTGCTCACTGCGCGGAATCAAAAGGCCAAAAGAGAACAAGTCAAGGGTTACATGAAATTCAGTTTGTTTTATGCACTCTTTCCAAGCATCCAACATAGAATCACTCCAACGGATGTCGTCCAAAACAATGACCGTTTGGTTATGGATGAAGGGACGAAGTTTTGAAAGGTAGTGCAGCATTGCCCTCCCATCGTGATGACCGTCAATGAAAATTAAATCATATTTCTTTGCCAAATGGGTTTCAATAAAGTCATCAAATGTGGCATGGTAAAAGTGAATGTTTTCTTTATTTTCCGAGAAACCATTGATGTTGTTTTTCGCAAACTCACAAATGTCTTTATTTGCTTCAACGGTATCGATTTTCGCCTTTGAATTTCCTAAGTGCATGCTCAGTGTACCCACGCCAAGGGATGTGCCGAATTCCAAGATGTTTTTTGGTTGATAATGTTTGGAAATCGCATACAAGAGCCTTCCGTTCTTTTTTGAAGTTGCACTTTGTAAATAGATTTCCTGAATGCTTCTGTTTTTACCCAAACGTTTTGATCCGGCCCCAAAATCCTGAAAAGCGATTTGTTGGGTGTTGTTTTTTAGCGATGTTCTATACCCATTTATTGAAGCTATATGACTTGGCAAACATTGGGTTAAAAGTACTTTTGAGGCAAATTCGTAGACGAAAGGAGAATGAATGCGGTATCTTCCTTTGGCTTCTAGTTGATATTTTATAAATTCGAACGCTAAATTCACCCTACAAAGTAACATTTTTCTACCGAATGAAATCCCAAATTTTACAAGCAATCGATGAACAAAGAAAATTGGTTTTTCAAGACGTTGCAGAACTACAAATTGAAGGCCCTTGTCTTTCGGCACAAGGCATCTATGTGTGGACCCCAGAAACATTACAATTCCACCAATCCCTTTTCAAAGAATTCAACGGAAAGTTGACATTTTTTATCCCTTCCTCCGGTTCTGGCTCTAGAATGTTTGCTTTTTTACAACAATATTTGCGAAATCCAAGCAATGAAAGTTTACCTGAGATTGAGCGGTTTTTTAAGCACTTGCCAGAATTCGCCTTTTACGATGCCATAAGTGAGGACTGGAAACATCAATTGGAAACCTCACGAGTGGACCCCCTCGCTTTTCTTACGTATTTAATGGAACCCGAAGGACTTAATTTTTCCAATTTGCCGAAGGCAATATTTCCGTTCCACCGTACTTCACAAGGCATTCAAACGCCAATTGAAGGGCACCTAAGACAAGGAGATGGGTTTGAGAAAGAAAACATTGAGTATCATTTTACCATTCAACATGGATTTGAGTCCCTCATTCGAGAGACCCTAGGAAGTCATGACTCCCATATTCAATTTTCATATCAATCGCTGGCCTCTGATGCTTTTGTATTCAATGATTCTCAAGAGGCCATGGTGGATGCTTCAGGGGCATTGATTCGCCGGCCAGCTGGCCATGGCGCTTTGCTTGAGAACCTTAATCATTTGGATTCGGACATGATTTTGGTAAAAAACATTGACAACATTCAATGCCATGCTGAACAAGACCTGTCGCTAGACATTTGGTCGGGACTGTGCGGATTGATGTTGGAAATTCAGTCACAATTTAAAGCCGTATTGGCGACGAAGGACCTAGGTTTACTGGAAGTTTTGAATCAGAAATACAACGTTTTCTCCCAAAGTCAATTGGAAGAAAATACCTCTTGGGAAGCATTGCAATTGCTTTTAAACCGTCCTTTGCGAATCTGTGGCATGGTCCTGAACGAAGGCCAGCCCGGAGGTGGACCGTTTTGGGTGAACCACAATGGGGTGAGCACGAAGCAAATCATTGAAAAGTCTCAGCTTACGTCATCGGCTCATTTTTCATGTTTATTGAACAGCACCCATTTTAACCCCGTAATGATGGTGGTTTGCACGAAAGATTTATCAGGTGAAACCATTGACCTCGAGAATTTTGTTAGAAAAGACTTAGGCATCGTTGTCCAAAAAAATCATTTTGGCGAGCACATTAATTATGTTGAAAAACCAGGGTTATGGAACGGAGGGATGTATGATTGGAATTCTGTATTTGTTGAAATTCCTTCCGCGGTATTCAGTCCCGTTAAAAATGTAATGGATCTTCTTAACCCAGTCCATGCAGGGAATTAGCATTGTTGTCTCAATAAGTAAAGTATCTCCATAAGTCGACCAATTTGTCTTTTTTCTTGCTTAAATTTACTTCACGATGAAATTTCTTGTAAGAAAGCTAGGTTTTTTTTTGCTGATCTTCCTACCTGTGCTTGGATGGTCGCAATTTCAATTTGATTTTAACGATTCGATTCCTGTGGTTAAGTTGGGAAATACACTTGAAAACCCATGGGCAGGGGGCTTAAATTACCCGCAATTTACCGACCTTGATTATGATTTCGATGGAGATTTAGACTTGTTGGTTTTTGACCGAAGCAATGACCAGATTCGTGTTTTTCGCAACGACCTCATTGCTGGGGTTCGTTCCTACCATTTTGATCCATATGCTGAAAATAAATTCCCCTCTGATGTTCGTTACCGAGCCTTTTGTTATGATTATGACCTAGATGGTAAAAAGGACCTGTTTACGTATGGAATTGGAGGAATCAAAGCGTATCGCAACGTAGGAAATGGTGCCATAGGTCTTCAGTGGGCACTCGCGAAGAACTTAATCTACTCAAACTACAACGGTACTTTTATGGGTCTGTATGTCAGTTCTGCGGATGTGCCAGCTTTGGTGGATGTTGACGGAGATAATGATATGGACATCCTCACTTTTTCAATCTCAGGAGACCATGTTGAATACCATAAAAATGTCTCCCAAGAACTGTATGGTCATGCGGATAGTTTGGTATTCGTATTGAAAAACAAATGTTGGGGTGGGTTTCGTGAAGATGTAACTTCCAATGCAATCACACTCTTTGACAATTCATCCGTTTGCACTGGTTCCAATGTGCCTAACCCTGAATTCCCAACCCATCCATCGCCCGAAGAAAAGGCGCATTCAGGGTCAACCATTTTAGCATTCGATATTGACAACAGTGGTGTTCTCGATGCAGTAATTGGCGATGTATCGAATTCGAATTTAACTTTACTTATCAACGGAGGGGCCTTGCCCAATGCCAATTCTCAGATGATGTCAGCGAATGCATCCTTTCCATCCAATTCGATTGCCGCAAATCTGCAAATTTTTCCTGCAGCCTATTACTTGGATGTAGACTTTGATGGAAAAAAAGACATCGTCGTGAGCCCAAATGCCCGTGGAACTTCTGAAAATGAGTCAAGTGCATGGAAATATAAAAACCAAGGAACGGTTGCAAACCCTGTTTTCATTCATCAAACCAATGCATTTTTACAGGAAGAGATGATTGAACATGGCATTGGGAGTGTGCCTGTTTTTGCAGATGTTACGAATGATGGTTTACCTGACCTCTTTGTTTCAAACTATTTCGCATATAAACCAACGCTACAAAAGGAGACCCGGATAGCTTACTACAAAAACACAGGAACCTTGAACGCACCTGTTTTTACTTTTATAGATGATGATTTCTTGAATTTAAGTCAACAAAATCTCGGATTTAGAATGATTCCCACCTTTGGAGACCTCACGGGTGATGGTAAACCTGAATTGTTGATTGGATTGGAAAACGGTTCAATTTTATATTTCCAAAATACAACGATGGGAAGTTCCCCAACCTTTTCCGCAAGTCAATCCAATTATGCGGGGATTCAAATTGGACAATATGCAGCGCCACAGCTTTTTGATTTAAATAAAGATGGTCTTTTGGATTTGGTGGTGGGAGAAAAAACAGGGAAACTTTTGTATTTCCAAAACGCAGGAACGTCAAGCATTCCTGTTTTTACGCAAGTTTCAGCTTTGTTGGGAGGCATAGACATTGAAACGGCGACGCCAGATGGATTTCCTCAACCACATTTTTTTACGCATTTAGATACGACCTATTTAATGGTTGGTGGATACGATGGTAAAATTAGGTTTTATGACAGCATCGATGTGAATCTTTTGGGAAATTACCACCTTCGTTCTTTTCCATTTTTAGGCGTGCAAGTGGGTGCTTTTTCTGCTGTATTTGTTGCGGACATCGACAATGATTCGCAATTGGATTTATATGTTGGACAAGATTTGGGGGGTGTGTTTCGCTTGGAACATAAAACAGGCGCGAACCTGGGAATGTTGGAAAATCAATCTGTTACCTCGGAGTTGTTTCCAAATCCTTTGTTCGATGGCATCCTTACGGTTCGGTCTACCCAAAACATAGGATGGGTGACAATTTACGATGTCTATGGAAAATTGAAAAAGGAAATCCAAAGCGACACGATGTTGTTAGACATTGACCTTTCGGATTTGGAGAAAGGGGTTTATTTCTTGAGGACATCGAATGGAAAATCCCTCCATCGGTTCGTGAAATTGTAGTTATTTGATGTTTACTTCGAACATCGTAAGTCCATTCAAGGTCCCCACTAAGGTATCACCAATTTGAATTGGAGCTACACCTGCTGGAGTCCCTGTAAAAATCAAATCCCCCGTTTTTAAAGTAAAGAATTTTGAGGCGTAAGCGATGATTTGATCCACATTGAAAATCATGTCTTTTGTTAGGCCAACTTGTCTTTTTTCTTTGTTTTGGAAAAATTCAAAGGTGAGTGCTTCCCAAGGATGTTCTTCTAAAGATAACCATTGATTGGAAAGAACCGCGCTGTGGTCAAACGCTTTTGAGATTTCCCAAGGAGAACCCTTTTGTTTACATTCGTCTTGCAGGTCTCTGGCCGTGAAATCGATGCCTAAACTGACAGATGAATAGTATTTATGAGCAAATTTTTCATCGATGTGTTTTCCTACTTTATCAATTTTTATGACCAGTTCGCATTCAAAATGAATGTTATTAGAGAAAGAGGGGTAATAAAAATCAGGTTCACGCAGCAACGCTGTATCAGGTTTAAGAAAAAGCATGGGAACAGAAGGGATGTCCGCATTCATTTCTTTCGCGTGCGCTGAAAAGTTTCTGCCTACACAGATGATTTTCATTTTTTATTGAATTTTGTCGCCAAAGAATCCAGTTTGCTTTGAAGCTCTTGGGTTTTTCCTTTTTCGCGATTCCCTTTGATCCTCGCAACCTCAACCCGTAAACAATCTTTGGTTTGAAAAGGAAAATCAGCCTCAAGCATCCACCCGTAATAACCAGGCTCAATTTTTAGAATTTCTTCGACGGTTTTTCCTTTGTGTTTCCCGAAGTTGTACATCACTTCATTTTTAGCATTGCGAGCCAGGCGTCCGGCAAAGTCAACCATGCCCAGTGGAGAATTTCGGGTGAAATCCGACAGGGGTGCCACGTCGTTTGGAAGCGTTGGGTATTTGTCCATTTGTGAAACAAAGACTTCCATGGTTACTTCTGCATCGTAAAGCGCGTTGTGTGCATTTTCCATGGTTTTGCCACAATAGAATTGATAAGCTGCAGCCAAGGTTCTTTGTTCCATTTTGTGGAAGATGTTTTGTACGTCTACAAAGGAGCGGTTTTCCATAGGAAAGGGCGTTCCAACTCTGTAAAATTCCTCTACTAAAAATGGAATGTCGAATTTATTAGAATTGTAACCTGCTAAATCTGCATCTCCGAAGAACGCAATGATTTCCTCTGCGTAGGCATCTAAGGTTGGACATTCACGTACCATTTCATCTGTAATTCCGTGAATTTCAGAAATTTCTTTTGGAATTGAAATACCGGGATTGACTAGGTAATTACATTTTTGTTGGGTGCCATCAGGGGACAACTTTACAACCGCAATTTGTACAATTCTATCCTTTGTGATTTGTATGCCCGTTGTTTCTAAGTCGAAAAAGCAAAGGGGTTTCGTTAGGTTTAGACGCATTATGTAGCACTAAATTATTTAAGGATGATGAATTCCGTCCTTCTGTTTTGTAAATGATCTTGTTCAGTGCAGCTTACGCCGTCTCCACAAGGTTTTAGCAATTCGCTTTCACCAAATCCTTTGCTTGTCACACGATTGGGATTCACAATGTTTGCTTGGATATACTCTCTGGCTACTTTGGCGCGCATGTCAGAAAGCCATTGGTTGTAGATGGCAGGTCCACGACTGTCGGTATGTGAACGAATTTCAATTTTCAGGTTTGGATTGTCGTTCATGATTTTGATTGCGTCCTTCAATTTGTTTTTAGAGTAATCTGTCAAAAACGATCGGTCAAATTGGTAATTCACGAAGTAGGGCCCTAGAATTCCTTTGGAGGTAGCGTCCAATTGGAAATTCACCGTAACCACAGAGTCTGCGAGGAGTAAACGATCAACATTTGTAGTGACTGCTAAATAGCCTTCGGCCTCTGCGCGAATGGTACCCGCAATTTTTGAATCGAACTCATATTCAGAAATCATTTCGGAGTTGTAAACACCATTTTCTTTAGAATTTTTCGCATCGTTTTTACCGTCAATTACGAGATTAATGGAGGCATTGGCAATCGGCGCACCTGTGTTAATGTCTGTAACCACCCCTTTAATTTCATAGGTTGGGAAAGGAAGAATTTTGTTTTCGTCTTCTAGGATGAGCACCCTTTTGGTTATTACCTCGAAAGCACCATCACAACTTGTTTTGAAAGTATTTCGGTATGGATTTTTTGTAAGGGCACCATAGTAATACGTTAATTCGTATTCTTTGCATTTTTCAAGGGAGGTCATAAATACACCATCGCGCATTCTTGGGGTAAGTATGGTTTCTGAGGTCGTTGCGCAATCCAAACATTTAAGTGTCATGTAAGATTGTTCAGGTAGTTGAAAGTTTTTCAAACTGATGATTCTTCCGTCCAACAAAGACATTCCGGATGGTGTTTCGTTGATTTCGGCTGAAAAAATATCGTTCATTCCGGTACTGCCTATGCGGTTTGAGCTGATGAATCCTGCTTTGCCATTTGCAGTCATGCTAAATGCAATGTCATCTGAAAAGGAGTTGGTTGGATAACCAATGTTTTGAGGTTTTGACCACATTCCGTTTTCGTCCTTATTGGATTTAAAAATGTCAAAACCACCGATGCTTTCTGTTGAATTACTTGCGAAGTACAAGGTTTTACCATCCAAAGAAACATAAGGTGCAATTTCATCGGAAACGGTATTGACCATAGAAAGGTTTTTGGCGGCAGACCAGTTTCCATCTATGTATTCTGACATAAAAATATCCCATCCACCTTTGCCGGTAATTGCGTTGGAAACAAAATAAGCCGTTTTTCCGTCGGCACTTACGTTGAAGTGCATGTTAAAAGGATCAACTTTCGATTTTCCATTGTCCACTGCAACCTTAATGGTTTTAGGAGCATTGAATTGACCGTCTACAAATTCGCTACTTGAAAAAGCGCTTACATTCCAACTTGAATAGGTAAGTTTTCTTTCATCCATGGATAAGCTCGCGATACGCTCATCGATTTTTGGATCGTTCATTAGGAATAACTCCAGTGAACTCCATTCATTTTGATTGTTTTTTGTTTGTTGGTAAATGTCCGCAGGCAATTCGTTAAACATTGGTTCTATGCTGTTTTGTGATAGGTTGTCTTTGCGGTTGCGTGTAGAAGAAACCAAAAGCGATTTGCCGTCACCGGAAATCATTGGGTTTAATTCGTCGTAACTTGTATTCACCTCACCGCCCATGGCAACAGGTGCTGGAAACATTGGATTTTGCAACACCTTTTTCGCGTTGGCAACTTGTGCAACCCGGATTTTCGCTGGCGCAATTAAATTGGATTGTTTGTTGCTTTCTGCAATAAATTTCTGGTAATATTCCAATGCCTTGTCCAAATTACCAAGTCTGTGATAACAAATACCCATGTGGTAATAAACATCAATCGGAGCTGATTTTTCGGAGGGGGAGTAGATGTCATAATTGACTTTAACATCTTTAGAAGCAATCAACAAGTGGTTAAGGGCTTGTTCTGGATCCATGTTCATTTCGAGCAGTATGTATCCTTTTCTGTAATTGTAATTACCGTTTTTATTATTGTACTTCAATAATTTGTCGGTAACCATGTTTGCGAAATGGAAAAAGTTCTCTTGAAGAAACCGGGAAGATTCTCCGACCAACTTTTCTTCATTGGCATTTTCAATCATCGTTTTCACTTCCGATTCAATCATTTGAGCACCAACGCTTAATGAGGTGAAAATGAAGGCTATAAGTATAATTTTGCTCATTAGACTAAGTTAGTTAAAATTTTCGATTTACATCGAATTGCTCGAGGTAATCGGCAACACGTTTTACAAATTGCCCTCCCAAAGCACCATCGACAACTCGATGATCGTAGGAGTGGGACAGGAACATTTTTTGTCGAATTCCGATGAAATCACCTTCGGGTGTTTCCACAACCGCAGGCACTTTGCGAATGGCACCCAGTGCCAAAATGGCGACTTGCGGTTGGTTGATAATGGGGGTTCCCATCACATTTCCGAAAGTACCTACATTGGTAATGGTGTACGTCCCACCTTGAATGTCTTCAGGTTTTAGCTTGTTGTTTCGAGCATTGTTTGCCAATTCATTTACCGCTTTTGTAAGTCCTACTAGGTTCAAGCGATCGGCATTTTTAATAACCGGAACAATTAAATTTCCAGAAGGAAGGGCAGTGGCCATTCCCAGGTTAATGTCTTTCTTTTTGATGATGGTGGTGCCATTTACCGAAACGTTGATCATTGGGAAGTCAACAATGGCTTTAACTACGGCTTCCATGAAAATAGGTGTAAAGGTGATGTTTTCACCAATTTTCGCCATGAAGTCTTTTTTCACTTTGTTTCTCCAATTTACGATGTTGGTCACATCTGCTTCTACGAAGGATGTAACATGTGGAGAAACGCTTTTAGACATAACCATATGCTCAGAAATAAGCTTACGCATGCGGTCCATTTCAATGATTTCGTCGCCAGGACTTGGAATCACTACAGGCGCTTGAATTGCGGGCTTGGCTTCTGTTTTCGCAACCGGAGCGGCGATGATAGGGGCTGTCGTTTTATTTTGTAAAAATGTTATTAGGTCTTTTTTGGTAACGCGTCCTTCGGCACCTGTTCCAGAAATTTGGTCCAATTGGCTTTGCGTGATGCCCTCACTGGCAGCTATGCTTTTCACCAAAGGAGAATAAAATCGGTCGTTCGAATGGATGGTTTCTTTAGAAATTGAATTGCCGACTTGGGTTGGCACTGCATTCACAACGTTCGAAGGAACGGAGGTCGGTGTTGAATTCGTTTTTGATTCAGGGGAGGGTGCGGATTCTCCTCCAGTAGAAAGTATGGCAATAACGTCTCCCACTTTCGCCACTTGGTCTTTTTCGAACATTTGTTTGATCAAGATTCCCGATGCTTCGGAGGGAAGTTCATTGTCTACTTTGTCGGTAGCAACTTCCACCAAAGGTTCGTCTAAAGCAACGCTGTCACCCACTTGTTTCAACCAGTTTGTAATGGTTGCTTCGGTAACACTTTCTCCCATTTTGGGCAATCTGATTTCTATTTCCGCCATTCCTCTTAAATAATGATGCAAAAATAATAAAAAAGCCCGAATAAGAAAGGGTGTTTACACTTTACGGTCCAAATGTCGGAAGCCTTCGGCAATTATTTTGGCGTCTTTGAGAATGCTAAAATCTCGGGCATAGATCAAATTCAATTTGTCGGAATGGTGGCTGGTGATGTTTTCCATGCCATCCAATGGGTTTAAGATGCCTTGTTTTAGCCTCGGCAGTTGCGGGTCAACGTACCCTGTACTTTTCGCATAAAACCCTACCCATGTCCGCTTTGACAGGATTACCGCATAAATATTCTTGTAAAATTGCCATTTGGAACCATAAAGCCAAATGAACACCGGACTTAAAATTAAAAGCAGAACCCCTAAAATGAGGTCAAAAAATCGTTTGGAACGAAGGTTTTCGGGTTTTGCGAGGTTGTTGATGTTCACACGGTAGGTTTCTCCTGTGGTTTCAATGGAGTTGCTGCCAATGATGAAATCTGTATCCGGTTGGGCAATTTTGAAATCCAAGTGTCCAGCGTTGATTTGACTCATCCAGGAAATGATTTGCGCTGCATCGAGGTCTTTTGCACTGAAAATGATTTCGTTGTAGTCTGAAAAATCAATTTTCTCTGGAAATTCCTCCAAATTACATTTGGCTTCGGGATAACTTTCAGTCTTGTACACTCCATGAATGTAGGCTATGGGTTTGATGTTTTGGATTAAGAGGTTTTTTAACCTTTTAAATTCCTGTTGGTCTCCTAAAATCAAGAATTTCTTTTTTGGGTTTAGCAGCCATCCCATGGAATTTTTTAGCAACAAGCCTTGCAGGAGTTTGTCTGTTACCACCCAAGCAAAGTACCACGCCGCACCCGCCAAAATGTACAGTCTTGAAAACTGAAATTCCTTCGGCATAAGCGCATAAATCACCAAGATTACCAAGGTACCTATCACAGTCGATTTGGCAAACTTTCCGATTTTAAAAGGTGCGTCAAAAGCCCCCATGATTAAATTTACACAGGTCCAGGTTAAAAAATAGAACGGAATGACAATGTCGTACGCAATTTCTGGAAAGGTGACATCGTGCATGCGCCAACGATGGGTCAATGCAAACAATCCCAGCAATAAAACGCCTCCACTCCAAAGGACAGGAACCACTTTTTCTAACATTCTTCTAACAAGCGCTAAAGTCGCCCTGAGGTAGATTCCTAAATAAATAGCGAAGGAAAAGAAAGCTGCGTTGTTTTGGGTAAAATGCTTTTTTGCAAAAATGATCATCGCTTTGTAAAAGACAAAGACATAATTTACCGAGCTTTTTTTCGTGCTTTCGCCTTTGTAGTGAATGATGGTAGTCTCGGGAAAATACACATTTTTGTAACCACCTTTCAAGATTCTATAAGACAAATCGATGTCCTCTCCATACATGAAAAAGGTTTCGTCCAGTAAGCCCACTTCATTCAACGTTGAAGCACGCATGCACATGAATGCTCCACTGAGAATTTCAACTTCATTCGTTGCAAATTCATTCAAATAGGTGAGGTGGTATTTACCGAATTTCTTTGATTTTTTAAACAAGGATGCCAAACCAAAAATCTTATAGAAAGCAACAGCCGGTGTTGGAAGTCCTCGTTTTGATTCAGGCAAAAAATTCCCTTTTCCGTCCACCATACGCACCCCTAATCCACCAATTTTTGGATCGGATTCCATGTGCGAAACAATTTTTTCAAATGTACTTTCTTCCACAACGGTGTCTGGATTTAATAACAGGACGTACTTGCCTTTCGCGATTCGCATCGCTTGGTTGTTTGCGCGAGAAAAACCGACATTCTCCTTGTTTTGAATTAAAATCACTGAGGGAAATTTTTCCAAAACCATTTCATTGGAGTTGTCGCTGCTTCGGTTGTCGACAACAAAAACTTCTACAGAAATGGTTTGGGCGCTCTTATAAACAGCATTTAAGCATTGCTCTAAAAAGTAGGCAACGTTATAATTTACAATAATTACCGAAAGGGTTATTTCGTTTGAGGGATTCAAGCTTTTATGGCAATACAAGAAATTTCTACAATGGCATCCATCGGAAGTCTACTTATTTCGATGGTTTCCCGGGCAGGAGGGGTTTCAGGAAAGTAGGTTCCATAAGCTTTGTTTACCTTTTCAAAATCGTTCAAATCTTTTAAAAAGAGGGTGCATTTTACGACGTCAGAGAGGGTAAATCCGGCGGCATGAACAAGTGATTTTAGGTTTTCCATAACCTGAATGGTTGCCAACTCGATGTCATCCTTTACCAACGTTTGGGTAATAGGATTCATTGGGATTTGACCACTTACAAACAATTGATTGCCAATGCGAATGGCCGGAGAGTATGGGCCGATGGGTTTGGGTGCATTTGGAATGCTAATGCTTTCTTTCATGTTTTGTCGCTTGAATGTTTGTACTGACTACTTTTGTAAAATTAAAAACAATTGACGCAAATGCGCATTCTTGTTATAGATTTTTACGATTCCTTTGTGTTTAACTTGGTCCATTATTTTGAGGAGCATGCGGCGGAGGTTGTGGTTTTATCAGACCGAGAAATCGAGTTGAGTCAGTTGGATTTTTTGTTAGGATTTAATGGGATTGTCCTTTCACCTGGCCCTGGATTGCCTCAAGAAACGCTTTCAATGATGCGTGTTCTCTCTTTTGTAAAAGGAAAAGTACCCGTTTTAGGGGTTTGTCTCGGCATGCAAGGAATCGCCTTGGCGCTGGGTGGAAATTTGTATAACCTCAACGAAGTGCGACATGGCTTTGCTGTGAATCTCATTCAAAAACCTACATCAACCATAGGTAAAGGGATAGACTCCAATGTAAAAGTAGGACTCTACCACAGTTGGGCAGTTGAGAATTTGCCCGAAGAATGGATTGGAAGTGTGGACGAGAAAGGGGTGGTTATGTCGTTGGAATGTCTGGAATTTAAATGGTATGGCGTACAATTTCACCCCGAATCAGTTTTGACGCCTGATGGAAAAAAAATGATTAAAAACGTGATTGAACATATTTTTACATAGTTTTAGGAATTATAAATTTTAATCCGATGAAAAAATTTCTTTTAATCTTCTGCCTATTTGTCTTTTTAAACACAGGGTATGCCCAAACGAAAAAGTACCACGGAGTAACCTTTTACACGGAAACCAAAGTGGGTGATACGCCCGTTGTAATCAATGGAGCAGGGTTACGGACGAAATATTTCATGGACATGTATGTCGTGGCGTTGTACCTTAAGAAAAAATCAACCGATGCAGTGAAGGTGATAACCGCCAACGAAGAAATGGCGATGCATATCAAGATTACCTCAAGCATGGTGACGCGTGATCGTTTTAAAGAGGCGGTTACCGAAGGATTTGCGAATGCAACCCAAGGAAAAGCAACGAAAGAGGACCAGAAAAAATTTATGGGATACCTAAGCGAATCCTTTTCGGTGGGAGATAAAATTTATTTGGATTACATCCCTGAAAAAGGTGTGAAAGTGACCAAAAACGGCGAGTACAAAGGGTTGATTTCAGGCTTGGATTTTAAAAAAGCATTGTTCTCCATTTGGCTTGGAGGTGAACCTGCTCAGGAAAGTTTAAAGGCAGAGCTCTTAGGGAAAGATTAAGAAATTTCTGAACAATTTGTTGAGTTTGGTGTTTTTTTTCTAAAACATTTTATGCGCAATTTTTTACTTTTTTACTTTTTGCTTTCTGGATTTTCTTTAATGGCCCAATCGGGTTTGGTCCGAGGTAAAACGTTCAGTATCTCCAACAACGCGGTAATTTCCGACGTAAAAATTCAAATCATTGAACTTAGCAAAGGGGTGAAATCCGATTCTTTGGGTGCTTATGAAATTGGCGCAATTCCTCCCGGGATTTATACCTTTAAAGCCGTTGCAACAGGATTTAAACCTTCGTTTCAAAATGAAATTACTGTCACCAATGCAAGAACGGTTACATTGGATTTTTACCTCGAAGAAATCATATCTGGGAAGGATGCTTCTGAGGTTGTGGTAAAAGGACCTAAATTTGTCCGAAGCACGGAGTCTCCGGTATCCTTGAAAACGTTGAATGCGACAGAAATCGAAAGGCTTCCAGGTGCGAATCGCGATGTGAGTAAGGTTATTGCTGCGCTTCCAGGGGTTGCTTCTCGAGCGACCTTCAGAAATGACATCATCATTCGAGGTGGATCTCCAGGGGAAAATAAGTTTTACCTAGACGGCATTGAAGTCCCCAACATCAATCACTTTGCAACACAAGGGTCAAGCGGCGGTCCCGTTGGTTTGTTGAATGTCAATTTTATCAGTGAAGTTGATTTTTATTCAGGGGCATTTCCATCCAATCGTGCAAATGCATTGAGCAGTGTGCTTGCGTTTAAGCAAAAGGAAGGCAATGAAGATGGGTTAATTGTCAATTTCGCGTTAGGCTCCAGCGATGCAGCACTTACCCTCGATGGTCCCATTGGCAAAAAGGCAAATTTTATTTTTTCAGCCAGAAGATCCTATTTGCAACTCTTGTTCGCGGCGTTGAAGTTACCTATTTTACCTACGTACAATGACTTCCAATATAAAGTTAACGTGGACCTTAATGCAAAGAATAGGATTTCCTTTATTGGGTTGGGTGCCGTCGATCAGTTCGGGCTAAACGCCAAGGTAAACGATGGAATTACCGATACAGCAACCTTGGAATACAACAAATTTTTATTGGGCAACATACCGATGCAAAATCAGTGGAATTACGCCATGGGTGTTAATTACCAGCACTCCGGAGAACGCTCTTTTCAAAACATTGTGGTGAGTAGAAACATGTTAAACAATGAAGCCTATCGCTACAAGGATCTCATTGAAATTCCGGCCAATTTACTGCAAAATTACAGTTCATTCGAAGCAGAAAACAAGGTAAGAATCGAACATACCTATCGAAAAAATGGTTTTCGTTGGAATGTGGGAGCAGCGTATGAATATGCACGATATCACAATGAAAGCTATTTGAACATAACGGTACAAGGCTTTCCAGTGGTTGTTGATTTTCAGTCAGATATTTTTCTCAGTAAATACGGTATTTTCTCCCAAGTCAGTCAATCCTTTTTTAAAGAACACCTGAACGTATCGCTTGGGATTCGAATGGATGGTTCCAACTATTCCAAGTCGCTTTCAAATCTATTAGAACAAAGCTCCCCCTCATTGTCCATTAACTATCGAATCAATGATAATTTTGCCTTGAATGCAAACATTGCTCGCTATCATCAATTGCCTGCCTATACAATTTTAGGTTTCAGAAATGGTCAGGGAGAATTGGTTAACAAGACGAACAACGTCAAATACATTCGTGCGGACCACTTCGTTTTTGGTGCTGAATACCGAACTAAGTCAAGTTCGAGGTTTACCTTGGAAGGCTTTTATAAAAATTACAGCAGGTATCCCTTCTCGCTGAAAGATTCAATCTCTCTTGCAAACATTGGTTCAGACTTTGGCGTGGTAGGAAATGAAGCCGTACAGAGCTCTTCTTCCGGTAGATCTTATGGTGGCGAGTTTTTATTTCAACAAAAATTATTCAAAGGATTTTACGCCGTTGTAGCCTACACGTATGTGATTTCTGAGTTTAAGGATAAAAATAACAAATATGTACCGACTGCTTGGGACAGTAGGCACATCGTTTCACTTACCGGTGGTAAAAGGTTCAAAAAAGGATGGGAATTGGGAATGCGTTGGTTGTTTTCAGGAGGATCTCCTTACACACCTTATGATGTACCCACCTCAAGTCTGATTTCAAATTGGAACATCAATGGGTTTGGCTTGTTGAATTACAACCAATTGAATACCCAAAGGGAATCGAGTTTTCATCAATTAAACCTTCGTGTGGATAAGAAATTGTTCTTGGATAAATTCAATTTGAATTTTTACCTAGACATCCAAAATGCCTATGCGTACAAAGCCAAACTTGCCCCAATTTTATTGGTTGAAACAGATGCAAATGGTGCGCCCGTGGTTGACCCAAATGACCCAACACGGTACAAAACCAAATTTGTAGCAAACAGTTCTGGAATTGTTCAGCCCACGATTGGGATCATAGTTGAATTTGCTACGAAAAAAAGGCTTCCAAAAGTTACCAACCCGTAACCCTACCGCTGTTCTTACGGATGAAGTTTTGTAGTTCAGGAGAGTTTTCAAACTTCATTTTACAAAATTCGCCGAATTCAGGTGTAAGAAAAAAGGTGTTGTACATTTTTTCTGCATAGGCGTGAACCATTACTTCCTTTTCCATCGTAAGGCTGGGCTTTGAATCAAGGTTGTTTTGGCATCCTACCAAAAAGTGATACACACTTTCATTGTAGACAGACATCCATTTTGAATCGTTTCCAAAGGTCTCGTCCCATTTTGCTTGGTTTGGATTTACATAGGGAACATCAAGGTCAGGTATTGCAACTTCTACTTCCGACGAATTTATCTTGTCTTCCCTGTTTTTAATTACCTTATTTACGGGTTTTGACTTCGGATTCGTCGCGGGTACTTCCTTACTTTTTTCTTGCCGAAGGGGAGGTTTTGCATTTTGGGATACCGAAGCAACTTCCTTTTTTCGGCGAATTAATACGGGAGCTGCATCTTCATTTTTAGGTTCATTTGAACACTGTAAAAGCAAAAATGAAAAGAGTCCAAGAAATGCGCAGAGGTAATATTTTTTCATACGATGGTGAATGACATGGGCAGGATTCGTTACAAAGAAAAGAATATCTATCTTTGAGCCGAAAAAAATATACAAAATGACGACAAATAGAACTTTTACAATGTTAAAACCTGATGCCATTGAAAATGGAAACATGGGTAAAATTATTGACATGATTTTGAACGCGGGTTTTGAAATTAAAGCCATGAAATACACTAAATTGACAGAGGATCAAGCAAAAAAGTTTTATGAAGTTCACAGTGAACGTCCTTTTTACGGAGAGTTGGTTGAATACATGACATCAGGACCTATCGTTGCAGCGATTTTAGAAAAAGACAATGCAGTGGCAGATTTCAGAGCGTTGATTGGTGCAACAGATCCAATGGAAGCAGCAGAAGGTACCATTCGTAAATCCTATGCTGAAAGCAAAGCAAAAAATGCAGTGCATGGTTCTGACTCTGATGAAAATGCAGAAATTGAAGGCAAATTTCATTTTGCACCTTCCGAGATATTTTAAGCTTAGCGACCCATTATATGAAAGACTGCCCTCGGGCGGTCTTTGTTTTTTAGGAATATGAAAAATCAAGAAGCCGTTGAAAAACGCAGAACGTTTGGCATCATCTCTCACCCGGATGCTGGAAAAACCACCCTTACAGAAAAACTATTGTTGTTTGGAGGAGCCATTCAAACTGCGGGTGCGGTAAAGAACAATAAAATCAAAAAGTCCGCCACCTCGGATTTCATGGAGATTGAAAAGCAGAGAGGGATCTCGGTTGCTACGTCGGTTATGGCATTTCAATACAAAGGAAAGCAGATTAACATCCTTGATACACCGGGACATAAGGATTTTGCCGAAGATACCTTCCGCACCCTTACGGCTGTAGATTCAGTGATTTTAGTAATTGACTGCGCAAACGGGGTGGAGGAACAGACCAAGCGATTAATGGAAGTATGTCGAATGCGTATGACACCAGTGATTATTTTCATCAACAAAATGGACCGCGAGGGAAAGGATGCGTTTGACCTTTTGGACGAGTTGGAAAAGGTATTGGCGATTAAAGTTTGTCCCCTTACTTGGCCCATTGGAATGGGTGACCGTTTTCAGGGGGTTTACAACATTTACCAAAAAGGACTGAATCTTTTTTCAGCGAATAAAACCAAAATTTCTAACGATTCTGTACATATACAGGACATCAATGCCAAGGAATTGGATGAAATTATTGGAGAAAAACCCGCAAAGGAATTGCGTGAAGAATTGGATATCATTGATGGTGTATATGACCCTTTTAACAGGGAAAGCTACCTTTCAGGTGATGTTGCGCCCGTATTTTTTGGTTCTGCCGTAAATAACTTTGGGGTGCGTGAATTGCTGGATACCTTTTGTGAAATTTCACCTTCGCCCAGGGGTAGGGAAACCGATCTTCGTTTTATTTCGCCGGCGGAAGATAAATTCAGTGGTTTCGTATTTAAAATCCATGCCAATTTAGACCCAAAACACCGTGACCGAATTGCCTTCCTACGCGTGGTTTCAGGTAAGTTTGAAAGGAATCAATTTTATCACCATGTGAGAAACAATAAGAAAATGAAGTTCCCCAATCCTACGTCTTTTATGGCCCAGGATAAAAGCATCATCGACGATGCCTACCCAGGGGATGTGATTGGATTGTACGATTCCGGGAATTTTAAAATTGGAGATACCTTGACAGAAGGTGAAAAGATGATGTTTCAAGGAATCCCAAGCTTTTCTCCTGAAATCTTTCAAGAATTGGAAAACCTCGATCCACTTAAATCTAAACAATTGGAGAAAGGCATACGTCAGCTCATCGATGAAGGGGTTGCACAATTGTTCATCCAACAACCAGGAAACCGGAAAATCGTGGGAACCGTTGGTCAGCTTCAGTTTGAGGTGATTACCCATAGATTGATAAACGAGTATGGCGCAAATTGTCGATTTGTGCCTAGGAACTATGCCAAAGCATGTTGGATTACGTCAGAAAATCCCGAAGAAATTGAAAGGTTTAAAAAATCAAAAGTGAATCACATGGCGATGGACAAGGATGAAAATTGGGTGTTTATGGCAGAAACCCCTTTTCTACTCTCAATGGCTGAAAAGGACTATCCAGAAATAACCTTTCATACATCCTCCGAATTTAAACTTAAACGAGCTGAGTAATCCTAAATCGAAAGTAGTATTATTCTATTTCGTTTGATGTCAATGATTCCTTTTATTTCCAACTGTTTAAGTAGCCTCGAAATAGCTACCCTCGAAGAATGTAAGTCGTCTGCAATTTGTTGGTGTGTATGATGTAATTCTAAAGATCCTAACAGTTTCGCTTGATCTTTCAAGTATTTCAACAATCGTTCATCCAAGCGCATGAAGGCAATCGCATCAATGGTTTCCATAAGTTCCAACATTCTCGTATGGTAGGATTGCATAATGAACGCACGCCAAGAAGCGTATTTGTCCATCCAAATCTGCATGTATTCACTTGGAAACATAAGCAGCAAGGAAGGCTCCATGGATGTCGCTTTAATTTGAGAATCAGATTTTTGAACACAACACTGCAAGGTCATTGCACATGTGTCACCTCCTTCTATGTAATAAAGCAATAATTCTTCCCCCTCCGTATTTTCCCTGGAAATTTTTATGGATCCGGATATTACAATCGGAATCATCCGTAAGGGATCTCCTACGTGGATAATGGTTTCTCCAGTAATGGTTTCACGTACCTTGGCTAATTTGCTCATTTCATCCATTAGCTCATCTTCAAGAAGATAACCGATGGTGCCTTGAAGCATTTGTCTCTTATTTGATGATGGGAGCATTCTTGTCATATTTAATGAAGAAATTCGCCCAAATGATTTTTGAAAGTGAATACAAATAAGGTCCCAAGCCAATCAACGCAATCAATATCAATGTAATTTGTGTCCACACCCCAACATTGTCAAAGAACCAATTGCAAGAAGCCCAAATGGTAACGAAAACTGCCACACTTAAGCCATAGGAAACATACATGGCACCGTAATAAAATCCTGGTTCAGGCATGTAGTCCAATCCACAATTAGGGCAATGGGAATAGATTTCACCCATGTTTGCGAAATTGTAGGGATGCGAAACCAAGAATTTCCCTTCTTGACACTTAGGGCATTTCATTTTTAGAATGCTGTAGAGTTTCGTTCCTTTTTTCATCTCAGATTTTTTTTCACGAAGGTACCAACACTTGTGCGACTAAAATGTAACATAGGTTACCTAAATTAATGTTCCGTGGAAGTTTTGGGTGATTTCTCGGTATTTTTGGGTGTAAGCCCCGTTTTCATCCCTGATTTTAAGCTGTTCGATATGAGGTTTTGCGGTTTGGGCAGGACTGTAATTCCCAATCGTTCTGACTGGAACATTGTTTTTGCCAAGGATTTCGTACTGAGATACCTTGTGGAATCCAGTTTCAAAAAGCAAGCGATGGTAGGTTTCCGTTTCTATGCTGGGAAAGACAATCCAAAAATTTCCGTTCGAATCAAGTTTGTTAAAAATCACATGAAACCATCCCTTTAGTGCCTCTATACTGGTGTGTTTTTCACGTTCGTTATCCTGGGTTGAAGGGTTGTTGCTCAGGTAATAAGGGGGATTTGTTATGATTAAATCGTAAACCACCTCGTTGGTAAAAGACAGGATGTTTTGATGAATGCAATCGATTTGATGCGAGAAGGGAGATTTGGAGACATTGGTTACGCCTTCGTTGTGTGCTTTTGCATCGATTTCTAACGCATGAACTTTTAGGGAATTCTTTTTTTGTGCCATCATCAAGCTCAACACACCTGAACCAGATCCAACATCCAGTGCGAAGTTTTTACGTTCTACATCCACGAGGGCGCCTAGGAGCATGGCATCGGTGCCAATGCGGTGGGAATACGTATTTTCAAAGATGGTAAAAGCCTTGAAATGAAAGGGTTTCACATCAATATGCTTTGGCAAAAATAACCCGGCAAGCACTGGGTTTACCTGTTACCATGCATTTTCCTTCTTCGGGTTCTGCGTCTAAAGGAATGCAGCGAATGGTCGCTTTGGTTTCGTTTTTCACCAAGGTTTCGGTTTCAGCGGTACCATCCCAATGGGCCAGAAAAAAACCTCCACCGTCAATTTTGGATTTAAACTCTTCGTACGTATCGACCTTAAATGTATTTGCAGCGCGGTGCGCAAGGGCTTTCTCAAACATCGCTTGTTGAATCGTTTCGAGCAACGTTGCAATTTTCGCTTGAATTCCCTCAAATGGCACGACTTCCTTTGTTTTTGTATCCCTGCGGGCGATTTCAACGTGACCGTTTTCTAGGTCTCTTGGACCCATTGCAAGCCTTATGGGTACACCTTTCACTTCATATTCATTGAATTTCCATCCGGGACGCTTGTTGTCGTCTGCGTCAAATTTGAATGAAATGCCTGCCAACTTGAGTTGTTTACCAAGTTCAATAAACTTTTCAGAGATCGAATCTAATTCTTCTTGTGTTTTGTAAATCGGAATCGCAACCACTTGGATGGGTGCCAATTTTGGCGGAACAATCAATCCTTGGTCATCTGAATGCGTCATGACCAAAGCACCCATAAGTCGGGTAGAAACCCCCCATGAGCTGGCCCAAACGAAATCCATTTTTCCGTTTTTATCGGTGAATTTCACTTCAAAAGCCTTGGCGAAATTTTGTCCTAAGAAATGCGAGGTCCCTGCTTGAAGTGCCTTTCCGTCTTGCATCATTGCTTCGATGCACAATGTTTCTTCGGCTCCTGCGAAACGTTCACTTTGGGTTTTCCTCCCTTTGATCACGGGCATTGCCATGTAATGTTCTGCAAAATCTGAATAAACTTGAAGCATTTGCTCCGTTTCCGCCATCGCCTCTTCTTTGGTTGCGTGTGCCGTATGGCCTTCTTGCCACAGAAATTCAGAGGTTCGCAAGAATAAACGTGTACGCATTTCCCAACGAACGACATTCGCCCACTGGTTGATGAGTATTGGTAAATCTCGGTAGGATTGGATCCAATTTCGATAGGAGTTCCAGATAATGGTTTCTGACGTGGGACGAACGATGAGTTCTTCTTGGAGTTTCGCATCGGGATCAACTACAACGCTTTTCCCATCCTCTGAAGCTTTTAAGCGGTAATGGGTTACCACAGCACATTCTTTGGCGAATCCTTCAATGTGGCTTGCTTCTTTGCTTAGGTAAGATTTTGGGATAAAAAGTGGAAAATAGGCATTGGAATGTCCGGTGTCTTTGAATTTTCGATCCAGTACATCGCGCATGTTTTCCCAAATGGCATAGCCATAAGGTTTGATGATCATGCATCCTTTTACATCGGAATGTTCTGCCAGGTCGGCGTCGTATACCAAATCATTGTACCATTTAGAATAATCTTCTGCGCGGGTGGTGGTTTGTTTTGCCATGTTGTGTTATTGGTGGCAAATTTAACGAAAGCAAAGAAAAGATTGAATTTTTTCTTTTAGAACAGGAACTCTTGCTTTGTGGTTTTGAAGCCTTCGACATAAACCGTTTTGATGGTATCGGATGTTGGGGAATTTTTAATCAAAAACACAGTAACATCTAAAGTTGCCCCCCCATAAGATCCTGGTTTGATGTATTGCTCAAGGTTAAACTCTGCCAATCCATTGACATCTGTGTATTCTGTCATTACCAATGGAGTGTAAGGTGCGTTTTGGGTTACGCCATTGATGATCACTTTTGCGCTTAATTTAGGTTGACCATTGTAGCCAACATATACCCTTAGAATGGTTTCGTTTTTTTTATTGCAACCGTTTAAGGAAAACAATAAAATCAGCAATGCAAAAGGTAGAAATATTTTCATAGTTAAAATCTTGATTCAAATATACTGAATTCAAAGTTTACCGACAAAAATTCCCTAAATTAGCTTCAATATGACGCTCGAGCAATTTTTTGGGAGTATTCACCCCGTAGCTGCCGCACTTATTGCTACCGTTTTTACTTGGTTGGTCACCGCCGCAGGAGCCGCCTTGGTATTGTTTTTCAAAACCATGCACCGTGGGGTTTTAGATGCCATGTTGGGTTTTACAGGTGGGGTAATGGTAGCGGCAAGTTTTTGGTCCCTGCTGAATCCAGCCATTGAGATGTCAGAGAAATTTTACCCCGGATATTCTTGGATGCCTGCTTCGGTTGGATTTCTAGGTGGCGCACTCTTCTTATATTTTTTAGATAAAAAACTTCCCCATCTGCACCTCAATTTCAATGAGGATGAATCTGAAGGAATGAAAACCCAATTGCACAAGACAACCCTTTTGGTGTTAGCCATCACCTTGCATAACATTCCGGAAGGACTTGCGGTAGGGGTGTTGTTTGGTGCTGCTGCAAATGGAATGGAGGGTGCTACCATTGGAGGTGCGATTGCTTTGGCCATCGGGATTGCCATTCAAAATTTCCCAGAGGGATTTGCCGTAGCCATGCCGCTTAGAAGGGCGGGTGCGACTAGGTTTAAAGCGTTTTGGTATGGTCAACTCTCCGCCATTGTTGAACCCATCGCTGGGGTCATAGGTGCAGTTGCAGTGATTTACATTCAGCCCATCTTGCCTTTTGCTTTGGCATTTGCCGCGGGCGCGATGATTTTTGTGGTGGTAGAAGAAGTGATACCCGAAACACAAAGAGACAAATATACCGATGTTGCCGTTCTTGGCTTCATTGGAGGATTTGTAGTAATGATGGTGTTGGACGTTGCCCTGGGCTAGGCACCAATCGTTTCTTGGGTGATTTTCAGTATCTCTCTTACTTCTTCCAAGGTTGGCGCTTCCGCGTATGTTCGCAAAACAGGTTCAGTTCCTGAAGGTCGAATCATTAACCATCGGTCGTCGTCGAAGAAAAACTTAAATCCATCCATGGTCTGAACCTCCCGAACTTTGTACGGACCAAATTCAGTATAGAGATTGGCTTTACAATTGGCAATGATGCTATTTTTCAATGCTTCGGTTATGTGTAAGTCGTTTCGTTCAAACTTAAATTCACCCACAATTTCATAAACTTCCTCGATGAGGGCGTCTAAACTTTTTCCTGATTTTGCCATGAATTCCCAGATGATCATACCCATCCAAATGCCATCACGTTCTGGAATGTGACCTTTTACCGCGATGCCTCCAGACTCTTCTCCGCCGAGTAAAACATCCTCTTCTACCATAATGGCTGCGATGTCTTTAAAACCAATCTTCGTCGTAACGTGCTCGAGTCCATAATGCGCGCACATGGTGTAAACTCGAGGGGTAACGCTAAAAGCAATGGCTACCTTTCCACTTAAACCTTTGTATTTGACAAGGTAGTGAATCAACAAAAGGATGATGTGGTGAGAATCGATGAATTCTCCATGACTGTCATACAATCCAATCCGATCGGCATCGCCATCTGTAGCCAAGGCGCAATCTACGTTTTTCTCCTTTTTTATGTAATTCGCCAATTCTTGTAGGTTTTTGGCAATGGGTTCAGGGGCTTGGCCATAAAAACTTGGATTGTATTCACAATGCATCAGATTTACATCGGGTAGGATTTGTGGGAGCACGCGTTGTCCTGCACCATACATTGCATCGTACATCAGGCGAAGACCTGAATTACGTATGGCATCAAGGTCAAAATAATTTTTCACATGATCAACGTATTCTTTTTCCAATGGGATTACTTTAATTTCTCCAGATTGAATGGCTTTTTTTACGTCTACAGATTTGTAATCAAGGGTGCATACATCTGGAATCAGTGATTCAATTTCATTGATTTTCTCGGGTTGTAATGGGCCACCGAATTTCGCCTTGAGTTTAAATCCGTTGTACGAGGGGGGATTGTGGCTTGCGGTGATGATGATGCCGATTTCACAATCGTGTTTGAAGGCGCCAAAAGAAATCATAGGGGTAGAAACAAATCCTTCGCTGATGGAAACCTCGATGCCTTGTTGCAATAAAACCGATGCTGCAGTATGCATAAACAGTTCTCCAGCAAACCTACAATCGTGACCGATGATCACTTTTGGATTTTGGAAATGGGTTTTCAACCAATTCCCAGTGGATTCGGTAACGCGGGCAACGTTTTCTACGGTAAATTCCTCTGCGATAATGGCTCTCCAACCATCGGTTCCAAATTTTATTTTATTTGCCAAAATCTTCTTTTTTAAAATGGGTAAAAGTATTGCGAATGATGTCTATGCACGCCATCAATTGGTTCTCTGTCATGACCAATGGAGGTGCAAAGCGAATGATGTTTCCGTGGGTGGGTTTTGCCAACAAACCATTTTCTGCAAGCGACATACAAAAGTTCCAAGCCGTTTCACTTTCAGGGGAATCGTCGATCACAACGGCATTGAGTAAACCTTTTCCGCGTACCGTCTTGAACAGGCCATTTTGGTCTACTAATTTTTGCATCTCCTCGCGAAACAGTTTTCCTAACACACGTGCATTTTGCATCAATTTTTCATTCTGAATCACTTCTAAAGACGCCATTGCGACCTTTGCTGCCAAAGGATTTCCTCCGAAGGTAGAACCATGCTGTCCGGGCTTTATCACGTCCATGATTTCATTGTCAGCCAAGACAGCGGAAACAGGGTAAACTCCCCCTCCCAATGCTTTTCCGAGTACCAAAATGTCTGGTTTTACATAAGATGCTGCACGTTCACAAGCGTTTTCACATTGACAATTGCCACAAACTGCCAGCAAGGATCCGGTTCTTGCCAAACCCGTTTGAATTTCATCGGCGATAAACAACACTTGGTGTTGGTCACAACTTTTCCGAACCTTGAATAAAAAGTCGGATTCAGGTACCACTACGCCTGCTTCGCCCTGAATGGGTTCAACCAAGAAACCAATTACATTGGGGAGTGCAAGTGCACTTTCTAGGGCGTCAATGTCATTGTAGGGAACGCTTAAAAAACCGGGGGTGTAGGGTCCGAAGTTGTTTTTTGCATCTTCATCTGAAGAAAAGGAAATGATGGTAGTGGTTCTTCCATGAAAATTTCCGTCACACACAAGGATGATTCCTTGATTGGCGGGGATTCCTTTTTTCTCGTAAGCCCATTTTCTACAAAGTTTTATAGCTGTTTCAACGGCTTCAGCGCCTGTGTTCATCGGCAAAACTTTATCGAAACCAAACAGATTCGTGATGTAGGCTTCAAAAGGCCCTAACACATTGTTGTAGAAGGCTCTTGAAGTAAGGGATAAGGTCTGTGACTGCTGCACAAGCGCGTCGATAATGTCAGGGTGGCAATGTCCTTGGTTTACGGCAGAGTAGGCCGATAAAAAGTCAAAATATTGTTTGCCGTTGATGTCCCAAAGGAGAACCCCGTTGCCCCGTTCGAGTACGACTGGAAGTGGGTGATAATTGTGTGCGCCATGCACATTTTCTAGTTCAATATAGTCCATGAGTGTGTCTACGTGCATTGCGCTTTTGTTCAGGGTTCAAAGATAGGGTTTTGCGTTATTTAATAAAAATTCACATTGTGAAGATGTTAATTACTTAAAGTTCAATTATCTTTGCGGTGTGAAATTTAACATCGGAAAATTTTTTGTCTCCTTTCTAGTGCTTTGCTTATTGGCAAACACGGTGTTGAGTGATTTCACCTTTACTCCCAAAGCGACTGCTTCCAACCACACATCCTCCAAAATCAATACTTTAAAGAAAAGCGATGTGCGAAGCCTTTCCATAAAGGAAGTCTTTAACGAGGAAGATGCAAACGAGGAAGATGGAAATGAGAAGGACGACATCCTGTCCCTACATGCGTTTTACTGTGAGACTTGGTTGTTTTCATTTCGACCCGAAACGATACGTAAGCCTGAGATTCTAAAGGAAAGTTGGCAAATTTCCAAACTTCAAAAACCATTATTCATACGCTACAGAAATTTAAGAATCTAAGAAACAATCGAATTTAGTTTGATTGATAACCTTAAATTTTTAAATATGCATACTTCAAGCTTTAACAAAAGCGAAACTTTACATCATTTAGTTCATTTTCTGCCGACCCAAGCCCCTTTAAAAGACTTTATACATCACAACACTTTACATGCTTTTCAATCCAGAAAGTTTGAAAAGGCCTTGAGTGATGCCAGTAGGTTTTATGGGTATCAAACCTTGCTTCAAATTGAAGAATATCAACGGATGTTTTTGGAAGGGAAAGTGGATGAAGGCATCTTGTACAGAGGTCTAGATTCCCAAGAGGTAGATGTATGGAAAGCCAAATTATTTCGTACCGATTACGACGAAAATGTAACGGCTGAAATAGGTCAATTGCGAAATGTTTGGAAAGAACGCTTTGCGATTGATCTTGATTCAATGGTTTTTCCCTTATTGTTTCGTACCGTCTTGAGTTACCTTGACCAAGGCATTGCGGTTTGGCAATTTCCGATTGATTCCCAAGGCTTCATTGCTTCATTGAAGAAATTGGAAGTGTGCAATGCAACGAGTATTTTCAAGACTCCACGTCCCAGAAGACTCTTGTTGTCGGATGACCTTCGGTTGGAAAATCTCTTAACCCTATTGGTGGGTGAGTCGAGCTATTTTGAGCGATATTTATTTGACCAGCAATTTGCGCATCCTGGGTATGCTGGGATGGTAGCCGTAATTGAGTCCAATCCTGGGTTTTTGGTGGATCAAAGAAATTTAACGCTTGAAGATTTTATCCTGTTTGAATTGTTGTTGGAAATAGATGTTTTGGACTATTCCTTTGGAACCATTTGGTCTCCACTTTCAATGCAATCCCAGCATATAGAACCCAAATTGCATTTTGATTTTGAAATAAGCGAAGTATTTGAGGTGAAAATTCGTTGGCATCAAGCATTTGAATGGACGTATTACGATGAAGTGCTTAACGGAATATCACAAAACCCGCAGGTTACAACCCCTTCAAGTACATTTCAAGCCTTATTCTGCATAGATGATCGGGAGTGTTCCTTTCGAAGGAATTTGGAATTGGTAAATGCTTCTGCTGAAACCTATGGGACGGCAGGTTTTTTCAATACCGAATTTTATTTTCAACCCGCAAACAGCGAACAGCGAATGAAGGTATGTCCTGCACCGCTTACCCCAAAATTCCTCATTAAAGAGTCTGTGGAAAACCACGTAAAACGGAATGAATTCCATTTAAATAAAGGGGTAAATGGTTTGGTTCAAGGTTGGTTCTTAACACAAACCATGGGTTTCCTTTCAGCGATTCGTTTGGTGGGCGCATTGTTTTTTCCAAAAGCAAATGCCTTTGGCGTTTCATCCAGTCGACACATGTACAAAGACTCATTTTTGAGTTATGAACATGAGGGTAACTATGCTTCTGATGGAATCCAAATTGGCTATACCCTTGAAGAAATGGCAATTAGACTTTATGGTTTGTTGATGAGCATTGGTTTAACCAAAGATTTCGCTCCGATTGTCTATATCGTTGGTCATGGTTCAAGCAGTGCGAACAATACCCATTATGCTGGGTATGATTGCGGGGCATGTTCGGGAAGGCCTGGCAGCGTAAATGCAAGGGTAATGGCAAAAATTGCCAATCGAGTTGAGGTAAGGGAATTGCTAAAGGAAAAAGGTATTTTCATTCCTGATGATGTCGTTTTTATTGCTTCCTTACATGATACTTCAAGGGATGAGATGACATTTTATGATGTCGACCATTTGAGAGATTCTCCCCAAGCTTTACACCTTGGAAATGTAAAAGATTTCAAACAGGCATTGGCGTTAAATGCATCAGAAAGATCCAGGCGATTCGTAACGGTCAGTAACCATGGCAACCTTGCTCGTACCCATGAGAAAGTAAAATTAAGGTCTGTATCCCTTTTTGAGCCACGTCCTGAGCTCAATCATGCTACGAATGCGCTTTGCATTGTTGGGCCACGCAAACTTACGAGGGGATTGTTCTTGGATCGACGGGCATTTTTAAACAGTTATGATTACCGAACGGACTTGGATGGAACGTTTCTCACAGGAATCCTAAATGCAATCGCCCCGGTATGTGGTGGCATAAACCTAGAATATTTTTTCTCTAGGGTAGACAACAACAACCTAGGCGCAGGGACAAAATTACCTCACAATGTAATGGGGTTAATTGGTGTTGCAAATGGAATTGATGGCGATTTAAGAACGGGATTGCCTAACCAAATGGTAGAAGTTCATGATCCCATTCGACTTTTGGCAATTGTAGAGCACTATCCAGAAGTCGTTTTGCAGACCCTTCAGAAAAATCCAAAAACATTAGAGTGGTTCGCCAATGAATGGGTTCATCTTGTTGTGCTTCACCCCATTGAAAAGGTTTTTTACAGATTGCATGGTGAGCACTTTTTTCCCTATGAAACTTCAGGTTTGAAAGTCAAAGGAGGAAACCTAGAGATCAAGAAAATTATGAATGAGTTGGAAGATCTTCCGGTTCAAATCATCCAAAACCTCGTAGTATGACACTTTTATTTATCACCATCGTTTGCTGGCCCATTTTGGGATTCATTGCCAGTTTATTTATACCGAAAAACAAGGAGAATACATTATCTAATTTGGCATTTGTTACCCTTTTGATCCACTTATCTGCCGCTTTAATTTGGATTGTTTTTTGGTTGATTCAAGGTGGAAAGCCCATTAACATAAGGGAGTTTTCCATTTATAAAGCCAATCACTACGATTTCTTTATTGATTTTTATTTTGACAAAATCACTGCGGTATATTGGCTTTTAGGTTCTTTAATCACCACCATCATTACCAGGTATAGTAGGTACTATTTGCATCGTGAAGAGGGTTACAAAAGGTTTTTTAACACTTTGCTTTTTTTCTACAGCGGTTACAGCATCATCATTTTTTCCGGAAATTTTGAAACGTTGTTTATTGGTTGGGAGATTTTAGGAATTTCATCCTTTTTGTTGATTGCATTCTACCGAGATAGATACCTACCTGTGAAAAATGCGGTCAAGGTATTTTCAATCTATCGTATAGGGGATGTAGGATTAATTTTGGTAATGTGGTTGTCGCACCATATTTGGGACGAGAACATATCTTTTGACAAGCTTTATTCTGCACAATTGGTCCACGCGCACTTCAAGGAAATGTCAAGCCTTGGTTTGGTAGTTTCCATTATGGTGTACATCACCGCTGCGGCAAAATCAGCGCAACTTCCTTTCTCCTCTTGGTTGCCTCGAGCCATGGAAGGACCTACGCCTTCGAGTGCCATATTTTATGGATCGCTGTCCGTTCACATAGGTGCTTTCCTCTTGCTAAGAACCTTTCCATTTTGGGAAAACCAATTTGGATTTAGGGTCTTTCTTGTCCTGACAGGGTTGGCATCTGCGGCCATTGGCACCATGGTTTCCAGGGTTCAGAGTTCAATCAAAAGCCAGGTTGCCTATGCCTCCATGGGCCAGATAGGACTTATTTTCGTGGAAATAGGCTTGGGATTACATGTGTTGGCGCTCATACATATTGCTGGAAATGCGTTCCTACGAACCTATCAATTGTTGATTTCGCCTTCGGTGGTTAGTTACCGAATCAAAGAGCAGCTTTATGCACTCAAACTTAGGTCGAAAACATTTGAAGACCGTTGGCCTAAAAAGCTGGAAAATACGCTCTATCTGTTGAGTTTAAAAGAATGGAACCTTGACAGTTTGATGTACCATTACATGTGGAATCCAATTAAGAAAATAGGAGCGAAGTGGTTTATTTTCAACTTTAAATACCTCTTTGTCATCGCTGGGTTTACTGTTTTTGGTGGGCTTGTTTTACTGTATTTTCAGAAATCATTGTCACCCAAATTTGTTCATGAATTTCCAATCATTTTTGCACTGTTAGGGGCTTTTATGGCACTCAAAGCATTTTCTGAACGCGACAGTGTTCGGAAGAGTTGGACGTTAATCATGCTTAACCATGTGACCATCGCAATCGCAATTTCGTTCAATGAACATTTTGATGCGTATCATAACCTTTGGTATCTTAGTGGCATTATGGTTTCTTGGGTAATCGGCATAGGTGTGGTCAATTATTTGCGCAAGAGAGAAAATTGGATAAGTTTAACCAGGTTTTTTGGGCACTCCTACGAGCATCCCAAAGCAGCTTTGTTATTCTTAATGGCATGTCTAGGACTTGCCGGTTTTCCGATTACCCCAACTTTTATTGGGGAGGATTTGATTTTTTCTCACATTCATGCCGATCAGATCGGTTTGGCAGTCATCGTTTCTTTTAGCTTAATCATCAATGGGTTGGCGACCCTTAGAATTTACGCCAGGGTTTTCCTCGGACCCCATATAAAGAATTACCACGGGGTATCTAAACGTTCCTTTTAAAATTAATAAAAATGAAAAACAGTAATTTTCCAAAATCAGGATGGACGGGATTTAAAGCAAATTTCTCATCCGACGCCATGTCTGGCTTTTTAGTATTTCTTTTAGCCCTACCCTTGAGTTTAGGGATTGCCGGCGCGAGTGATTTTCCTCCCATTTATGGTCTGTTGACCGCTATGATCGGAGGGATTTTGGTCAGCTTTTTTGCAGGCTCCGAACTGACCATCAAAGGACCCGCTGCCGGTCTTATTGTGATTGTGGCGGGATCTGTGGCAGAATTCTCTAAAATGGCCCCTAGCAATGTGACCAATCTAAGTGAGTATGGTTGGCATTTGGCTTTGGGCGCAATGGTGGTAGCCGGTATTCTTCAAGTACTCTTTGGGATTCTTAAGCTTGGCAAACTCAATGACTTTTTTCCACTTTCCGCAGTACATGGAATGCTGGCAGCTATAGGCATCATCATCATCAGTAAACAATTGCATGTTTTGTTGGGATTTAATCCGGTTACCGTCGAAGGAAAACCCATGGTTGAACCTATAGAATTGCTGATGGAATTAAAAAATTCCTTTGTTCATTTTATGGCCCATAGGGAGGTAGTTATTGTTGGAATTACCAGCTTAGCAATCGTTTTTGGGTGGCCTCATGTACCCATAAAAGCATTTAAGAAAATTCCTTCAGCGATGGTTGTATTGGTTGTTGCCATTCCCCTGGCGATGGTTTTAGGCATACACAATGTGGGTGACATCAAAAATGCAGCAGGAGAGGTCGTAACCAAAGGATATAAACCTTTACTGGATTTTGACAAAGGTTTGTTTGACATCTTGGGTATCAATGTTTCCTTTGCAGGAATGAACAATGCAGGTACATTTATAAAATATGTGGTGATGTTCGCTTTGGTAGGAAGCTTAGAAGCTTTATTGACAGTAAAAGCGATAGACATGATGGATCCTTGGAAAAGGAAATCAAATTATAACAAAGATCTTATTGCTGTTGGGATTGGGAACATCGTAGCCGGCGTACTTGGGGGCTTGCCAATGATCAGCGAAGTGGCACGTTCAACCGCGAATGTGAACAACGGTGCGAAAACGCGTTGGGCGAACTTTTTCCATGGTGTGTTCATTTTGTTATTCCTTTGCTTTGCGGTTTATTTTAGCAACCTAATCCCCAAAGCAGCCTTGGCAGCAATGCTGATTGGTGTGGGTTGGAAATTAGCTCACCCAAAAGAATTTGGTTCTATGATAAAAATTGGTACCGACCAATTTGCCATTTTTGTAATTACCATCATCGTAACCTTAACTACCGATTTACTTTTGGGAATTGCTGCAGGAATTCTTTTGAAAATAGTGCTTCATCTATTTAGAGGAACCAAAATAGGAAATCTATTCAACTCATTGATGTTCATCGATGATAAAGTCATTGAACTTCATGGCGCCGCTGTATTCTCAAACTTCATGAAAATAAAAAGAAAGATTTTGGCTTTTGGATTGGATCAACATGTCGTACTCAAGGTTGAAAAATGCACCTTTATCGACCATTCAGTAATGGAGTCATTGCATTTGTTAGAAGAAGATTTCCGTGACCATGGAGGTAAGTTGGAAATCGTTGGAATGGATAAATTTGTAAACGTAGCTAAGTCCAAACATCATTTGGCAGCCAAAAAAATTAAAAAACAACCATGAAAAATCTAGTTTTCTCCCTCGGTATTTTGATCATGTTTTCTTCGGCTTTTACCCAAAAAAACATCAGTAACCAGTTTCACGGTTGGGCATTGTATACGGGGACTCATAAAATCAGTCCAAAATGGAACGTCTTAACCGAATACCAATGGCGACGTTCCGATGGTTTTCAACATTGGCAACAATCCCTCATGAGATTAGGGGTTGAGTACAATTTAAACCCAAAAGCATCTGTGATGGCTGGCTATGGTTGGATTCGCACTTTTCCCTATGGGGCACAACCTGTTCTTTCAGTCTTTGATGAAAACCGAATTTTTGAACAGGTAAATTTCAAAGACAAAATAGGCCGTTTTGAATTTCAACATCGCTACCGCCTTGAGCAGAGGTTTTTAGAACAATTTGCGAAAAATTCACAGGGTGAAATTATCCAAGTGGATCACGTTTTTCGCCACCGAATCCGTTACCGAGCCTTAATGACGGTACCACTTTCCCACAAGGATTTGGTTGACCATACTTTGTTTATGAGCGTGAGCAATGAGTTGTTTGTAGGATTTGGGAAAGGCATTGCAAAAAACCCAATTGACCAAAACAGATTTATTGCCGCGCTTGGATGGCGTTTTAACTCGCACGCAAGCATTTCATTGGGTTACTTAAACCAATTTGTGATTAAAACCAATGCGACAGACATGGAGCGAAACCATTCATTGTGGGTTAGCACAGTGTATAATTTCGACCTAAGCAAGCTTTTTCAGGCTAAAGATCAGTAGGGAAGATGAGGCGAAGGTGCTATGGGATTCTTACGCTTCTTCTGTGCTTCCAAATTTGTCTATCACTTGTTGGGTAACGCCGGTGTTTGAAAACCCTCCGTCGTGGAAAAGATTTTGCATGGTGACATACCTCGTGTAATCTGAGAACATTGAAATGCAATAGTCAGCACAAGCTTCTGCAGGTGCATTTCCAAGGGGTGACATCTGTTCGGAAAAATTAATAAATTCCTTGAATCCTTTGATGCCTTGTCCTGCGGTCGTAACCGTTGGCGACTGAGAAATGGTGTTTACACGTACCTTTTTTGCGATGCCATAATGGTAACCAAAAGACCTTGAGATGGATTCTAACAAGGATTTTGCATCCGCCATGTCATTGTAATCAGGGAAAATTCTTTGGGCAGCAATGTAGGTTAGGGCAACAATGGAACCCCACTCATTCATCGCATCGTGTTTGTACAACGAAGCAAGTGTTTTATGAAGCGACATGGCCGAAACATCCATTGTTTGTTGGTAATATTGGTAATTGTTTTCGGTGTAATGCTTTCCTTTTCTCACATTTGGGGACATTCCTATGGAGTGCAAAACGAAATCGATTTTCCCACCCAAAATTTCCATGGATTGCGTAACCAAGTGATCTAATTCTTCCACATTGGTTGCATCTGCTGGGATGATTTGACTGCCTGTCTTCGCGGCAAGGCCATTGATTTCACCCATTCGCATGGCAATAGGGGCATTGGTTAATACAAATTCAGCACCTTCTGCGTGGGCTGCCTCGGCTACTTTCCAAGCAATGGATTGGTCGTTCAATGCGCCGAAAATAATTCCTTTTTTACCTTTTAATACGTTGTGTGACATTTCGAATGGTTTTGACAAAGTTAGCAAAACAATTCAAAAAGATTTTTGTGAAAAAAATCCCCAATTTTTCTAAATTTGATTCATTAGGTTTTAATAAATCATAACTTCGATAAAAAAATACAAATGTCCGTTTCTGTACAAGAACTCAAAAAGAAATTCGAATCCGAAAAGCAATTCAAATTGTTCATTGCCATTGGCATCGATTTAGTGGGATGTATATCCTACGTTATTCCTGGCATTGGAGAATTGTTTGATGCTTTTTTAGCACCGTTGTCCGCCATCTTGGTCTACATTTTCTTTAAGAAAAAGTTAAAATGGGCGGCATTCAATTTTATTGAAGAAATCATTCCGGGGATTGACATCATTCCTTCTGCAACCATTGCATGGTATTCTATGTACGTAAAAGACCAAGAGGCCACCATTCAGGAAATGGTAAGGGATGAGCAAAGGAAAGAGGCCGCTTTCCACAAGGCTGCCGGTGAAAAAAAAGAACTTCCCAACGAGACGATATAAATAAATTTATAAATTTGAGAAACTTTAAAATTAATAAGATGAAAAAATTAGCGATTGTTTTTGGTGCAGCGTTGTTCTTAACAGCTTCTTGCGCAAAGGATTATTCTTGTAAATGTACAACCACAGATTCAGGTGTAGCGGTAGGTTCAACAACCTCTACTGTAACAGGTAAAAAGAAAGATGCTGAGGCAGCTTGTAATGCTGGCGACGCTGCGGTTGGAACATTGTCTGTAAACTGCGAAATTCAATAATTTCCGAAACAAACATTCGAGGGGGAGCATTCCCCCTTTTTTTTTATGAATACTTTGGAAATTTTTTTAAGTGATCTAGGTTTATCCTTCACATTGGCTCGAATGCTACCTTATTTAGCCATGGTTGGTATCGGCGGTGTTCTTGCTGGCTTGATTTTGAAACATTCAAAAATGAATGGCTGGAAACTTTGGACGGTGGTTTTACTCGTTTTGGTTCATCCGTTTACCATTTACTTTGCGTTGTTCCCTATTTATCAAGGGGATTTGATGGACTTGAGTTATACACAATCCTCCAAAGTGATTTTTCCTGAAAGTAAAACATTGATCGTAGTCGCATTGCCAGGTTGTCAATATTGTGTGGAATCTACCCAACAGATGAAATACATTCGAAAACATACGGACATCCAAATGGCATATTGGGTCATCTCCAATGACCAGAGCGATTTAAAATTCTTTAGCAATCGGGTAGGGCGCGGAGTCCTTTGCCAATTTGCAACAGACATTCCAGGCGTAATGCGTCTCACACAAGGAAGTTTTCCTACGTATCTTTTGGTAGAAAATGGAAAATTAATAAAGGCTTGGCACAATGATACCTTTGGTGTTCGCGCAATAGCAGATTTGGATTAATCAAGTTTGATTTTATTGAAGAAGAACACCGTACGCTTGCGTTCTACGTCTTTATCTTTTCGGTTGATTATTCGCTGAATCCCATAGGATAAGAAATAGTTTTCATACCAATGAATGATTTCAGCATAACTCAATCGGGTTTTGTCGTTCTCTTCGTTCGTCTCAATGGGCTCAGATTGTTTATCGCTCAACACATTTCCGTCAAAATCAAATACCTTGCTTGTAATTCTATTGCCATTCGCATAGACCAATTTTAAGTTTGTTTGTTGTTGGTCTCCAATATGTATAAATCTTCGAACCGTCATTGGTTTTTTGGCCAACCACATTGGAAACGTTTGGTCCCAGATCAGCTTTCCGTTTTTATCGAATTTTGCTATGAATGCATGTGTGTATTGATAGCCGTCAAAGACTTGTACATACGTAGTTGTGGTTACCGCTTTTCCATTTACATACGAGGTTGTGGTACGCGATTCGGTTCGGTACGTTGCATAATACGCCTCACCAATGTAGATAAAGTCGTCGTTAACCTTGATGGGACTGTGTGCGGCAATGTTGTATGAAATGTTAAGCTCTTGACCGTTATTCGCTTTGCGTTGTTTTTTCTTTTCAATTTTACGTTTCTGATTCTCAGGGAGGTAGCTTAAAAAGTTTTTGAGATCTGTGAAATTATAGAAATTCAAAGGTTCGAGTTGACCTTGCGCCAAACGCGATATGAAAAAACCATTTGATCCGGCTGAACTGGGTACGGAATACGTACCGGAAAGTATGTACTCATTGTTACCGATGTCATAGGCTCGTGCATTTCGCAGGTTGTTATCTGTTCCAATGCTGATGTCTGTTGTTGCAGCTATTTGGCCCGTTTGTTCCAACCTGACGATGTATAATTCGGTGCGTTTTTTACTGATGGTTGCATTGATGCTCAACAAAATGTTCTTGCTTTCTGGCATTGTTTCCATATTCGACAGACTCAATCTTTTGGGTTTAAATCCTTCGATGCCAATGGGTGTTAAGGTTTCCGCACCTGATCCCGAATTCATGTCAATGGAAACAATGGAAATCCCGTAATTTTTTCCGATTACCGCCATGACTGCGCGGTCATCCATGCAAGCGGTGAATTTTATAAAACTTCGATTGGGCAAGGATCCAGAAACCTCCTTGAAAGTTTCAGTGATAAAATCATACTTCACCACTCGGAATTCGGTTCGTCGTGTTTTGAAGAAGAAATACACATAATTCCCTGTTTGGTAGATTTCGTCTACATAGAATTTGTTTTCTATCGTGTAGTTTACCTCATGGGTTGCAACCAAGTCCGTATTGTATTTTTCAAACCTGTAGGTACTCATTTGTGCCTCGTCCTTGTCTTGCTTGGAGAAGATAAGCATCCCGTTCGCATTAAATTCGAATACACGTTCATTGCTGTAACCGTCTTTCAAATCAAATTCTACGCGTTTTTCTGTGGTAGTTTGTCCATGTCCAAGGACCGCGAAAGTTAGAAACAGGGGTAAGATTAGGTATTTCATAGGTAAAGATTAGAATGAAAAAACCCCAACAATGTCAGGGTTTGAAAAATAAGGTGGGCGGTTTCTTATTCTGAAACCACTTCAAATTTAAAGGATTGTTTTACGCCTTTGTAAAGGTTGGCTTCCGCTTCATACGTTCCCAATTCTTTAATTTGGTCTTCTTTAATTTTTAAAGATTTACGGTCAACATCACAACCGGCTTTCTTAAGCTCGTCAGACAACTGAATGGTATTGATGGAACCGAAGATTTTACCATTTTCTCCTGCTTTGGTAGCAATTACAACGGTTAATTCAGCGATTTTACCAGCCAATTCTTGTGCTTCAGCCAATTGTTTTGTTTCCTTGTGTGCTTTTTGACGCATCACTTCTTCGTGCGCTTTGCGTGCACTTGGTGTTGCCAATACGGCGTATCCTTGAGGGATCAAGAAATTTCGTCCATATCCAGGTTTTACAGAAACGATTTCGTTTGCATAACCCAATTTATCTACGTTTTTAACTAGAATTACATCCATGATTTAATTTTTTTTATCGATTATTTCAACATATCTCCTACATAAGGCAAAATGGCAAGGTGTCTTGCGCGCTTAATTGCCTTGTTTACTCGGATTTGGTATTTCGCAGACGTACCTGTGAGTCGTCTTGGTAAAATTTTACCTTGCTCGTTTACCAGTTTCAACAAGAAACTTGCATCCTTGTAATCGATGAATTTAATTCCCGTCTTTTTGAAACGGCAGTATTTGTCCTTTTTAATATCAATATTAATGGGCGTTAGGTATCTTATATCGTTTGACATGATTTATTTTTTAATGGGTGATTAATTAGATGCGATTTTGTTTTTTGTTCGACGTCTTTCTGCATAGGTGACGTGGTCTACGTCCATCTTTACAGTTAGAAAGCGCAACACACGTTCGTCGCGTTTCATCATCAGTTCATAATCAGCAATCACAGTACCTTCCCCTTGAAATTCAATCAAGTAGTAAAATCCAGTGGATTTTTTTTGGATTGGGTATGCCAATTTTCGCAGGCCCCAGTTTTCCGAATGTTTGATTTCTGCGCCAGAAGCGGTAATCGCACTTTCGAATTTCTGTACTGCTTCCTTTGCCTGATCGTCAGACAAAACGGGAGTTAAAATGAAAACAGTTTCGTAAGAATTCATAAGTTTATCAATTGGTTAATAAAATTTTAAGGGTGCAAAGATAGTATTATTTTACTTTCTACCCAAAGGAAGTGTTCTGATTTCCTTGCGATTGCATCGTTTCCATCACTTTCGTAAGCTTTTTGGCGCTGCAGACGCATTTTCTTCCCGTTACGCAGAGACCTTTATCCCGAGAAAACATCAATTATGGCCTGTTTTTCATCTATGGAATGAGAATATTAACTATTTTCGGTGCGATGAAGTTCTTCAACCCAGATTTTATAGATTTTTTCAAAGAACTCGCTGCCAACAATCACAAAGATTGGTTTGATTTGAATCGCAAACGCTACGAGCAGTCCGTAAAGAAACCCTTTGCAGCCTTTACCCAATACATGATTGACGTCATTGCCAAGGAAAATTCCGATTTCAATGACCTTTTGGCCAAAGATTGCATTTTTCGAATCAACCGTGACATCCGATTTTCAAACGACAAAACCCCATACAAAACCATGTCCTCTGCGGTGATCGCCACCGGTGGAAAGAAAAGCACTGCCATCAATGGGATTTATTTTGAATTTTCTGCCGAACACGTTCGGGTGTATGGAGGGATTTATGAAATCAACAAAGAAGATTTATTAACGCTTCGCCATGGGATTGCTGACAACCTCGATGCCTTTAAAAGTTGTTACCAACATCCTGATTTTGTTGAATTTTTCGGAGACATCAAAGGGGACAAGAACAAGGTCCTCCCCGCAGCATTGAAAACCGTGGCTGCTGCCGAACCCTTACTCCTAAACAAGCAATTTTATTTTTACGCGACCTTTCCTTCCGAAACCGTATTGCGTGAAGACCTCGACACCTTATTGTTGAAAGCTTACCGCGTCGGCAAGCCATTGGAAGATTTTTTTAACCAACTTATTCATCGTTCATGAAAAACCATTTTTTAATCATTTTAACCTTAGTTAGCGCATCGCTTTTTGCCCAAACCAAAAGTTTAACCGTAACTGAATCTGTCCTTAAACAGCGGGCACTTTCCCCACAGCGAACCTTTGGCTTTTCTTGGATGAAAAATAAATCAGAATACACACTCTTATCAACAGATTATAAATCCTTGCTCGCATATACCCTGGATCAAGAATCAGAAAAGGTGCTTTGTACGGTCGATGAATTAAACAAGCTGTTGCCTGATGATGCCAAAATTCAGAATTTATATGGATATGAGTGGCTTTCCTCCAATGAGCTATTGTTTAATAATGGAGCCGTTATTTTTACCTACAATATCACCTTGAAGGCTATAATTATTAAAAAGACCGGACTTGATAAGGCTGAGAATGTAACCTATCACGCTGCTTCAAATAAATGTGCCTATACTATTGATAACAATGTTTATGTCGCTGCGTATTCGAATAAGTTTTATGTTCCGGTTACAAAAAATACTGATAAAAACATTGTTTCTGGTCAATCCATCGCACGCAACGAATTTGGCATCGAAAAGGGAATTTTTTGGTCGGAGAAGGGGAATTACTTGGCGTTTTACCAAAAAGATGAGAGCGAAGTCGCAGATTATCCGCTTCTTGACATCACCACTACACCAGGGTCTTTGGTCTCTATTAAATACCCAATGGCTGGACAAAAATCTGAAAAGCCCCGCGTAGGAATCTACAATTGCAAGACGAAGAAAACCATATACATCAAGCCCAGTGGAAATTCTGACGATTACTTGACCAATTTTGCGTTTACGCCGGATGAGAAATACTGTCTCATTGCAGAGGTCAACCGCGCGCAAAACGAGCTATGGCTGAATGTTTTTGAGGTTAAGACGGGTAAGAAAATCAGAACCCTTTGGCATGAAAAAAATCAAAAATGGGTTGAACCAGAACACCCTGCCTATTTTATTGGCGAAGGAAATGACTTTATTTGGATGTCAGAAAAAGATGGATTTATGAACCTATACCTTGTTGATTTTGAAGGTGCATTGGGATCTGAAAAACAAATAACAAATCATCAATTTGTTGTCAAGGATATCCTCGAAGTAGACGCAGCCAAAAAATTGATTTATTATGCAGCCACGGGTGAAAATCCATGCAATACCATGGTGTACAGCACGAATCTTTTGGGAGAGTCCACTTTGATGACCAAGAACGAAGGGGTACACCGCTTTGACCTTTCGGATGATGGAATTTATTTCTACGATGGTTATTCAAGTCTGAGTATGCCCAACCATGAAATGATCTATACGACCAATGGAAAAATGGCCAAATTGATAAAAGAATCTGCCGATCCAATGTCGGACTATTCGCTGGGTAAATCTGAACTTGGAAAAATTAAAGGAAAAGACGGGAGTGACCTCTATTACCGAATGGTGAAACCTGCCGATTTCAATCCCAATCAAAAATACCCGGTGCTTGTTTATGTCTACGGCGGTCCACATGCACAAATGGTTACCAACAGCTTTAACGCAGGTGCGAATCTTTGGATGAATTGGCTGGCGTCAAAAGGATACATTGTTTACACACTCGACAATCGTGGCTCTGGAGAACGTGGTTTTGCCTTTGAATCTCAAATTCATCGCCAGTTAGGAACGGTAGAAATGGAAGATCAAATGACAGGGGTTGAGTTTCTTAAATCCCTTCCGTATGTAGATTCAAACCGCATGGCCATTCACGGATGGTCTTTTGGTGGGTTCATGACCACTTCCATGATGTTGCGAAATCCCGGCGTTTTTAATGTTGGGGTTGCGGGCGGTCCTGTCACCGATTGGAAATTTTACGAAGTGATGTATGGCGAAAGATACATGGATCAACCCCAAGAAAATCCAGAAGGCTATGAGAACAATGCATTGACCAAGTATACCAGAAATTTAATCGGGAAACTCCTGTTGATTCATGGAACCAATGACGACGTTGTGGTAATGCAACACAATTTTAGCCTGGTTAAGAAATTTGTTGACGATGGCATTCAAATGGATTTCTTTCCTTACCCAACGCACAAACACAACGTATCTGGTGTCAACCGCGGACATTTGATGGAGAAGGTTTTGACCTATGTCATTGAAAACAATCAATAGTTTCCCCAATCCTTTAATGCAGTATAAAAAGCTTTTTGGACGCGTTGAAAGTTGGATCTTTCTTTTCTTCCTTTTACATCTTTGGGGAATTGCATGGCCACCGATTGAAGCTACCCACAGTTGGCGTCAAGCCACGGGATTGATGGTCGCCCGCAATTATTTGGAAGGCAATACGGGATTTTTTTACCCAATGACCGATGAGACCAATGGGGCGTCAGGCGTTGTGGGAATGGAGTTCCCGATTCTGTACTACCTTCAAGCGGGACTAACGTATGTTTTTGGAGGATTTTACGGATGGGGGCGAGGGATCCATTTGGCAATTACCACCCTTGGTTTTTTCTATTTCTTCGCCCTCGTAAGGCATTTTTCAAGTTACAAATTTGCGTTTACCGCCACGATTTTCTTGTTGCTTTCGGCCTTTTTCACCTATGCGAGAAAAACCATGCCCGACACCGCTTGTCTTTCTTTGATGTTCATGGGGTGCTATTTTTTTCTGCAGGCATTTCGGTTTGCAAAATGGCATCACGTCATCCTCGCGTTTGTATTTTTAAGTTTGGGTCTTTTGGTGAAAATTGCTGCGGTTCCCATGTTGGCTGTGTGTGTTTTCTGTTTCTTGGCTTATCGAAATAAACCTAAATATGCATGGGTGTTGTGCGTGCCTTTCTTGGCCATGTTGCCGATGTTTTACTGGTACTTTGTGTGGAATCCTCACCTTCAAAATGCGTTTGGAAATTGGTACAATTTAGGGGTAGGTTTGACAACGGGCATCAAAGGTTGGGCAGGGAATGGTGGGGTAATTTTACATCATCTTGTCTTTCACCCCTTTTTCAGTTTCATCGCGATGGCCTGTGTGCTTTGGGGAGTTGTTAGGTGGTTTCGCCATGATTTTCGATTTAATTATTGGATTCCTTTGGGATTGTTTGTGCTTGCTTTTGTATTGTACGCTTTTAAATCAGGTCCCATTTTTTACACCCATGATTACTACATTCTTCCTTTGGTCCCTGTGCTCTGTCTTTTTGCTGCGTATGCACTCAATCATGTAAAGCGTTTTTACCTGCTTATTTTGGCTTTCTTTGCCATCGAAAGCATCGCCAATCAACAACATGATTTCCACTGGAATAAGGGAGAGGCGTATAAATTGGCGTTGACGTCTCTTGCGGATAAAAACATCCCCAAAAATGCCTTGGTAGCGGTTAATGGGAATAGCAATCCACAAGAATTGTATTTTTTACATCGCAAAGGTTGGAACCTAAGCGATGCGGATTTGAATGTAGAAAAGGTGCTTGAAATCAAAAAGAAAGGCTGCAAGTACCTAATCATAGGGAAAAACCACTTTGATCAGCGGTTTGATTTTGAAATCACCTTTGAAAATCAAGCGTACCTGGTCTATCGCTTGTAGGTTCATTATTTAAAATATTTTCCCCTTTCGAATTTAATACATACTTTCATACAAACTTTGCCTACCATGAGAATCCTCCTTTTTACACTGCTGTTTTTGCCATTCATTGCGAAAAGTCAAACCACAAATTACCGCCTTGGGCAACATGCCGAAGGGGGAATCATCTACCAGATTTATTACGATTCCATCGGAAAACAACATGGTTTGGTACTTTCTACCACCAACGTATCTGACACCGCGCAATGGGGGAGCAAAGAAAAGGATTTGGAAAATTGTGAAAGTACCTGGGATGGTAGGTCCAACACCAATGCGATCCTTTTTGCGAGCAGAGATACTTTATGTGCAGCCGGACTTTGCGATGCCTTTGTTTCAGAGAATTACGACGATTGGTACCTTCCAGCTTTGTACGAACTCATCGGCGTGTACAGCAATCTATTTTTAATTGACAAGGCCTTGAGTGATGTTAAAGGAAGTGACCCAATTACGTTGAACCTGTATTGGTCATCAACAGAATCCAACGCAGCATCCGCTTGGTTTTTCAGTTTTTTTGATGGAAAGCCGAGTAATTATTACGACAAAACCAGCATCACCATGGTTAGGGCTGTGCGCAGTTTCTAATGAGCGGTAAACAAAACGCTGTATCCCTCAATTAGGTCAAAGATTCCTGTAAGTAACAACAGGTAAAACGTAGGTTTTTTTGTACCATACACATACGCGTAGGTTAAGGTCATCGCCATGAAAAACGCATAATTCATCATCGAAAACGGAGGTATCAACGAGAGAATGTGAAGCGAAACAAGTGCAATGGCAGTCACTTTTTCACGGATGTCCTTAAACCTAAACAGGATAATAATGAAAGGAATCATGAGCAAAGCTTCCGACAAACGTATCCAAACAATGGTCATGCTGTCCAAGAAAATGTAAAGGGATGCCCCCGAAAGGAAGAAAGTCCAAGCAAAAGAATCTCCAAAAATTCGAAGCAAACAAATGCCCGCGAACAGAGCGAACAGGGTGCGTTGTTCTTTGTTCCAAATCGCAAAAAGGATGGCTACAACAAAGAGGATGTAATCAAACATTGGGAATGGAAAGATCCATGTTCCGAATTCAATAAATAGGCTTGAACTGTAGGCAAATACAATCAATACAGAAATGAGTATGGCCCTGGATTCTTTGGTCATTATAATTTTAAAACTTCGTAAATGTAATCGAAGGTTGACAAGATTACTGCTTTTCCGTCAACGACAGCTACATTGTGTTCAAAATGTGCACTTGGCAATCCGTCTTCGGTGACAATGGTCCATTTATCTTCTAAGGTCCGTATGTTTTTTGTGCCCCGATTGATCATGGGTTCAATGGCGATGGTGAGGCCATCCTTGATTTGTTTACCCTTACCACGTCTGCCATAATTGGGGATTTGAGGTTCTTCGTGAAGTTTTTTTCCAATCCCATGACCGACAAGGTCACGTACCACCCCATATCCATGTGCTTCGGCGTGTTGTTGAATGGCGAAACCAATGTCTTCCATTCGGTTTTGGATGTTGCACGCTTCAATTCCTAAATACAGACATTCTTTGGTGACTTTGCACAAGGCTCGGTTTTCATCACTAACTTCTCCAACCTCAAAAGTATAGGCATGGTCACCGTAATACCCTTTGTAGAACGAACCGCAATCCACGGAGACGATGTCGCCTTCTTGAATGGGCTTTTCGGTGGGTAAACCATGTACAACTTGTTCGTTTACGGAAATCAACAAAGTACTTGGACAACCATAGAGACCTTTAAATCCGGGAATGGCATTTTGTGACTTGATGAAATCTTCAGCCATTTGGTCCAAAAATTTTGGTGTGATGCCGGGTTGCATGTGTTTGGCAACTTCGCCAAGGGTTCTGCTGACAATCAATGCTGCTTCGCGCATGATTGAAATTTCTTCCGGTGTCTTATAAATGATGCGGTCTGAGAAAATGGCCATTGTACAAAAATAGGCAAAGCAAATTAATTTTTTGGTTCACCCAGCCACATCATCGTATTTATGTTGTCGGCGTAGTCCGTTAAGGAAGGCGTTTGCGCAGAGCCAAAAGGCATGTAATCCTTGCCCACGACGCATTGGATTTTTTCTTCGTGCTTTTCCAGATAGTTTTGCACCTCCTGTTCAGAAGCGTATGTGTGGTAGTTGAGGACCGCCAATGGAGGCTGAAGCGTTTCGGTTTCTACCAAGAGGAGGAAACCATTTTCAAGAAAGACCCCGCGGTTCATTAAATAGATGGTGCGGTAGTAGTCGTAGTTGTTGCCATACTTCTTGTTTTGAAACAGCTTTTGAAAAGGTTGTATTGCCTTAAAAAATGAATCAAATGAATAGGATTCTGGTACCAAGAGGTGGGTAACATTGCGACAACCCCTGCCAAAGTAATCAAACACATCTTTTCCCAGCAAGGTCAATTCTTCCGCAGTTTCTTCGCCCGTTAAAATGGCAATGGACGTTCTGTTTCCGCGAAGTAGGTGGGGAATTTCTTTGAAGTAGGATTTGAAATGCAAGAGTGAAGCATCGGAGCCCGTTCCAATGACGGCATCAAAACCTGAAAGTTTTAAGGGATTCAATACAATCAGTTCGCGATAGGCTGCATTCATTTCACACAATGCTTCTAACACCAAGGTCAACAGTCTGCTGTCCTCTGAACTCATTTTTACCTGAAGGCGGTAACCGGAAACCAGTCCGCATAAAAAATCGTGGAAGCCAACCAAAGGAATGTTTCCCGCCATGATGATGCCGAGGTTTTTCTGGAATCCATGAAAAGGGTAGGGGGCACTCCAATTGGATAAGCTAACAGATTCAAGCCATGTTGAAATTCCCGAAAGTGATTTTTGGATGAATTCAACTTCAAACCAACCGTTGTAATGGATTTCCCGTTCAACCGTATGCCTAAATTTTTCAAGGAAGGCGTCTGAAAAAACCGAGGGTTTTGGATCCGTTTTCGAGTCAGCTACTTGCTGAAACAAGGCTCCGATTTCGGTAAAATGTTCAATGATTTGCGTTCTATTCACAGAACAAATTTACAAGTAAGTTTGTTTTGTAGGGGAATGTTACTTAACTTTTACGGTTAGGTACGTATATTTGCAAAAACGATCGCGCAATGGCAATAATGATTACGGATGAGTGTATAAATTGTGGGGCATGTGAACCGGAATGTCCAAACAACGCAATTTATGAAGGGGGAGCCGAATGGAAGTATGCGGATGGAACTTCGCTGAAAGGCATGTTAACCTCTTTAAATGGAGTCGCAGTGGATGCTGATAAGTCCAACGATCCCTTGAGCATGGAAGTGTATTACATTACCCATGATAAATGTACAGAATGTGTTGGATTTCATGATGAGCCCCAATGCGCTGCGGTTTGTCCAGTTGATTGTTGCGTAGATGACCCTAATTACCGTGAAAGCAATGATGAACTTTTGGCCAAAAAAGCATTTCTACATTTATAAGGTACTTCTCCTAATTGTTCTCTGTTCAAACGTTTATGGACAAAATGCAGGCAAGCTTAACACCCTTCGCATTCACTTTGTTTCCACCCACAAAAAGGCCACGCTTACACCGGAAACTGAAATTGTACTCAATCAATTCTTTCGAGCACAGGGCATACAAGCGAAAATCGACCAATTCATCCATCCCCTACAGGGAAAGTTAAACCAAATTTACCTTCAGGATACCCTCCCTTTTTACGCAGAAGAAATGCGCAATTGTCGGGATGCTTTCTTTAATTCCATTCACCCAAAAACCGAAATTGATTACTATGTCTTCCTGACACAGGATCAAATCGACACAAATGGGAATGGATTTTCAATTTTTGGTAAAAACATTTTATTCCTGGCCGCTCAACCTGAAGCATTGTTCCTGCAAAATTTTTCAAAGTACTTCCTGAAAACCATCGGAAACGTTAACACCGATGCCAATTATTCGATGGATTCTTTGGCGTCCTACCTCAAACAAAGAGAATCCTTAAAAATAGAAAACGAATCCTATTTTTTCTTTCACGATGATTCAGAAAATACGGACTCCAAAAATGGCCTTGTCGCCTATTATTTTTGGAAGCAAAATGCAAAAGGAGCGCTGGAACCCACGAACAATCGGTATTACTTAACTCCTTATAAAAGAAATTTCGGAAAGGTAAACTTGGATGTGGACAATTATTGGTTTCGTCCTTTTTACGTAAAAAACAACCGTTTCATCGCTCCGATTCACATGGGCTTGGTGGCCCTTGCCTTTTTTATCATGCTGGTATTTCGGAAAAAAGTCAACAAACGAGCGGAGAAAGCCATTCACAACAAGCACAAAATAGGCTATTTGGTCGTACACATAGCCCTTTGGATGCTGTTTGCCGGTGTTGGCACCTTGGTGTTTTTTACCACCGATACCTTTTACAAACAAGTGTTTTTTAATTCTACGGATTTCACAAAATTTGGAAACCAAGGGGTCCAAAGTTTTAAGCGCTACCTCGATTTAAGTTCCTCCGTGGTGGATCAACCTGCCAAAAAAATCTATTCCGAGGTCTATGTGAAATCGAAAGGGAAATGGCACATGCGAAGGATGAAAAAAGTGCTTTATTTCAAAGTGAAATCCATCGATGGGAAAGAGGAGTACCGTTTTCAATATTCATCCAACACAATATCCATTAAGGGATATGAGCAGGCGAGCACAACGCATCTGGTGGTACTTAAATTCGAGAACGACGAGGGGAAAACGACGGATGAAAAAGTATTGAACTATGCAGGTTTTGACATCACCCAAAAATTGTTGGCGGAAAATCCACCGAAACGGATTCTGGTACTCGTCAACGGTTACCGTCCAGTTTCAACCAGTGAATCCTTTGACGAAAGCATGATGCAAATAGGAAAAAATGGGGTGGAATATCCAAATTCTATGAATTTGCTTTTTGAAAAGGATCGATTTAACTATTGGACGCCTTGGAAAAGACTGAATCAACAATTTATTGACCGCATTCATCCGAATGAAGTATACTATGCCGATGGTCACCATGAGGTTTCTACCTCAAATTACGAATCCGTTTTAACCTTTGCCCAGGCAGCGAAAAATTACCCAAAACCTTGTAAGGGAAAACACCATTGTTTTCGTTACCAAGACGACAATGGCATGCGCATTTCCACCTTGCATAAGTTGCCTTTCCGATCGAATCAAAAAGGGTTTGGTGAACGGAGAAAAAATGGCAGAATCGCCGGTAAAAACCTGATTCAGTTGCTCAATGAAATCCCTGGTGCGTCCAAAAACGATACACTGTATTTGGTTGCGCATAGCATGGGGTATGCCTATGCCTTAGGAATCGTAGATGTGTTAAAGAAGCAATGTGTGTTCGGGAGTTTTTACATCATTGCGCCTGAAAATGCTTCCGCGGGAGGGGTGCAGCCGAGTCAATGGCAGGAAGTGTTTCAATACGGAAGCATACCCTTTGGAAGGAACAAGCAAGCGCCTTGCTTACAAGATGGGGTAGCGCCTCAGAAACGGGTGAGTGGTTTGCCTGCACAATACAGGCTGACTTTTCCAAAAGAATACCAACGCCGGATGGGATTTACAGAGAGCCATTTCATTGGGTATTACGAATGGATTTTTGACATCCCAAAAGAAAAAGTAGGAGCGGTGAGGCAGCACTAGAGTCGCTCAGCCGAATTCACTTGAATTTCTACCAAGGTACTACCAACGCCTTTTTGGGAATAATTTGCATCGTGGCAACGGATGCCTTTTTTATGCTTTAGCATGGCACGAATGGATTGCCGCAAAACCCCTTCGCCAACGCCATGAATGATCAAAACTTTTGGGATGCGCTTTTGAATGGCTTCGTTTAAGAATCGCTTGCAATGGGCCAACTGTTCTTCGAGTAAGCGATGTGGAGGCAAATGATCTAGGTTTAATGCATCTGCATGAAGGTCAATGCTTTTGGGGGTTTCAACCGTTTTGGAAGGCTGTTTTTGGGATACGTTGTCCTTTAGCACAACCCCACCTGACATCGGTTGTCTTTTCACCAGGAATTTCCTTTCGACCTTGCGCTCAAAACCCATCTCATCGCGAACAATGGCGTGGAAAGCATCCATTCGCAAGAATTCAAATTTTCCCGTTTCATGCAACAATGAAACCCATTCGCCAGTACTGAATTGCATGACACAAAGGTAAGGTTAAAACAACTTCAAGCCGCTTAAGGTTAAAACTACAGTAACTACCAAAACCCTTTAGGAATTAAATCTTTAATAAAATTTCTTCCACGGACGAAAAAAAGCATATTATTTAATAAAGTTTCTTCCGAAGACGAAAAAAATGAAGTTGAACTTACATATTCCTTCGGTACTGTCCACCGACTTCAAACAATGCTTCTGTAATTTGACCTAAGGAGGCTTGTTTACAGGTTTCCATCAATACTTCAAACATGTTTTTATTCAATATGGCTGCATTCTGAATGTTTCTCAATCCTTCTTTGGTGAGGTCCGGATTGGCATTCTGCAAGGCACTTAACATCTGAATTTGGTATTGTTTTTCCTCTTCCGTGGCGCGAATCACTTCTTTGGGAAGCATGGTCGGAGATCCTTTTGAACTTAAGAAAGTATTCACTCCGATGATTGGGAAATCTCCGTTGTGTTTTAGGGTTTCATAATACAAAGATTCTTCTTGGATTTTTGAACGTTGGTACATGGTTTCCATGGCGCCCAAAACCCCTCCTCGCTCTGTGATTCTGTCAAACTCAGTGAGTACCGCTTGTTCTACCAAATCGGTCATTTCTTCAATGATGAACGAACCTTGCAAAGGATTTTCATTTTTTGCCAGCCCAAGCTCACGGTTGATGATCAACTGAATGGCCATCGCACGTCTTACCGACTCCTCGGTCGGGGTGGTAATGGCTTCGTCATACGCATTGGTATGAAGCGAATTGCAATTGTCGTAAATCGCATAAAGCGCTTGAAGGGTCGTTCGGATGTCGTTAAAATCAATCTCTTGGGCATGAAGGGACCGCCCAGAAGTTTGGATGTGGTATTTCAACATTTGCGCCCGTGGATTTGCCCCGTATTTTTTCGCCAAGGCCTTTGCCCAAATTCTTCGAGCCACACGTCCAATTACCGCGTATTCTGGGTCAATTCCATTCGAAAAGAAGAAAGATAAATTCGGTCCGAAGTCATTGATGTCCATTCCCCTGCTGAGGTAATACTCAACATAGGTAAACCCATTGGCCAAGGTGAACGCCAATTGTGTAATTGGATTTGCACCCGCTTCAGCAATGTGATACCCGGAGATCGATACAGAATAGAAATTACGGACGCCTTGGGCTATGAAATATTGTTGCACGTCACCCATCAGTCGCAATGCGAATTCAGTGGAGAAAATACAGGTGTTTTGTGCCTGGTCTTCCTTTAAGATGTCCGCCTGAACGGTTCCCCTTACTTGTTTAAGGGTATCGGATTTAATTTGGTTGTAGGTGTCTAGGGGTAAGACTTTGTCTCCGGTAACGCCCAAAAGCATCAGTCCCAATCCATCGTTTCCTTCGGGTAACTCGCCTTGATATTTTGGTCGCGCAGTGCCAAGTTCCGCGTAGATTGCCGTGATTTTAGCTTCTGTTTCCTCCTCCAAACCATTGGCTCGAATGTACTTCTCACAATTTTGGTCGATGGCAGCATTCATGAAATAGGCTAGGAGCATCGGAGCCGGACCGTTGATGGTCATTGAAACCGAGGTCGCTGGGTGGCTCAAGTCGAAACCTGAGTACAATTTTTTGGCATCGTCTAAACAACAAATGGATACGCCTGAATTTCCGATTTTACCATAAATGTCTGGCCGAATGGCAGGGTCGTTGCCGTAAAGGGTGACGGAGTCAAAAGCAGTGGAAAGTCTTTTTGCCGGCATGCCTAAACTGACATAATGGAAGCGTTTGTTGGTGCGTTCGGGACCTCCCTCGCCTGCAAACATACGCGTGGGATCTTCGCCTTCCCGTTTAAATGGAAACAAACCAGCGGTATAAGGAAACTCACCCGGGTAGTTTTCTTGTAAAACCCATCGCAAAACATCGCCCCAGCTGTTGTATTTTGGAGAGGATACTTTTGGAATTTGAGAATGTGAAAGTGATTCTGTGTGGGTTTCGATCGAAAGAACCTTGTCGCGAACCTTGAATTCATACAAAGGATTCTTGAAGGTTTGTTTCTTGGCTTCCCAATGTTGGATGATTTCCCAGTTTTTAGGGTCGAAATTCAATTTTTCAGCGGCAAAGGCTTCGCTGAGTCCTTTTACCAATCGGTCTTTGTCCTCCAATGCAGAATTCGATATGGAATCGATGGAGCGTTGCAAGCCATATAGGTTTTCAGCCACTTTCACTTGTCGATTTACCCAAAGGTCATAACTTCGGTTGTTCTCAGAAATTTCCGAGAGGTACCTCGTTCGGTCTGGTGGGATGACGAAAATTTTCTCAGACATCTCCTGCGTAATTTCAAAAGTGCTGTTTAGGTTGGTTCCCGTTTTCTCTACCACTTTATCCATGAGGACTTTGTACAAGGTATTCATCCCCGGGTCGTTGAATTGGGAGGCAATGGTCCCATGGACAGGCATTTGGTCTACATTTAGGTTCCACAAGTTGTGGTTTCTTTGGTATTGTTTTCGAACGTCACGCAAGGCATCGAGGGCGCCTCGTTTATCGAATTTGTTAAGGGCAATGACGTCGGCAAAGTCCAACATGTCGATTTTCTCGAGTTGTGTAGCCGCACCGTATTCAGGGGTCATTACATACAAGGAAACATCACTGTGGTCCAAGATTTCTGTATCGGACTGTCCAATGCCTGAGGTTTCCAAGATGATCAAGTCATAGTTCGCTACTTTCAAAATGCCAATGGCTTCGGCAACGTGCTTGGAAAGTGCTAAGTTGGATTGACGGGTAGCCAAGGATCGCATATAGACACGGTCACTTTTAATGGAATTCATTCGGATGCGGTCACCCAACAAGGCCCCTCCTGTTTTACGTTTGGAAGGATCCACGGAAACCACTGCAATCTGCTTGTCTTTGAAGTCAATGAGGAACCTGCGAACAAGTTCATCAACCAAGGATGATTTTCCAGAACCTCCGGTTCCTGTAATGCCAAGAACGGGTATTTTTTTCAGTGCGGCTTCGGTCCGGATGTTGGTTAAAAGGTCTGTGTTTTCCGTGGCAAAATTTTCGGCTGCGGAAATCAATCGCGCGATGGCAGGTACATCTTTGTGTTTAATTTTTTCTGCTTCGTCGCTCAAATGATCCCCAACAGGGAAGTCACATTGTTCAATGAGGTCATTGATCATTCCTTGTAATCCCATCGTTCTGCCATCGTCTGGATGGTAAATTCTGGTGATTCCGTAATCTTGTAATTCTTTGATTTCCGAAGGTAGAATGGTACCGCCTCCTCCGCCAAATATCTTGATTTGTGGAGCGCCTTTTTCCGCCAAAAGATCGTGCATGAATTTGAAATATTCCATGTGTCCCCCTTGATAGGATGTCATCGCAATCGCTTGGGCATCTTCTTGAATGGCACAGTTTACCACTTCTTCTACAGAGCGGTCGTGGCCTAGGTGAATGACTTCGCATCCCGTCGCTTGAATGATCCTTCGCATGATGTTAATGGCTGCATCGTGTCCATCAAAAAGGGATGCTGCTGTAACAATTCTTATTTTGTTTTTGGGAATGTAAGGTGTAGCTGTTTCCATGATATAATTTAACCGTGTAAAAGTAAGAATTTTAGCCTTTCAAATGCTTCTGTATTTCGTCTTCGGTACAAAGTAGGTAGGGTGGGTGACAAGCAATCATGTCTTGAATTTGCACCTTTTCAAAATACGTCTTGGCTTGTAGGGTATGTCTTAAGGTTTTCTGACCCATGATTTGAATTTCTTCAAAATCTGTTAGGGAATGGAGGGTGTAGAAATTTTTACCGGATTGGTGTTTCCTGAATTGCGGAAAAATCATTTAGCGAGGTCGTAAATAAATGCGATGGAGACACGGTTAAAAGCTTCCGCGCGCTCTACATTTACCACATGACCGCAATTGGGAACCACTTCTAAGATAAAATTTTCGTTTCTTTCTACGATTTCTCGTGCAGGCCCAAGAAACAAGTGGTCCTCGCTACCCATGACATAAAGTCCTTTGGTTTGGACTTCTTGGGATTGAAGATAGTTCAGGTATTTCGTTAGCCTAGCGGTCAATTTAAACCAGCGGTTAAATTCATGGTGCATCAAGGATTTCGCCTCGTTAATGAACAGCATGCGTGAATTTTTGTGGTTCTTTTTAGGCATCAATATTTGCGCAAGCAAACGGTACAGTGCCATGTAAGGTAAAATGGGATTTAGGATGCGCCCCATGCGAAGCAACAAGCGCGATTTGATGTTGAGACGGGTGATGGCACCTGAAAAAATCATGGATTTCACCAGTTGTGGATACAATACATGAATTTGATTGATGACAATGGTTCCCATAGATACGCCAACAAAATGTGCTTCAGAGATGTTGTTGTGTTTAACCACTTGGACAACATCATTGGCAATCATTTCAAAGGAATAATTGGAAGGACTTTTCAATTCTTTGGATTTCCCGTGACCTCGTAGGTCGAGAAGCAACACATTGAAATGTTCTGAAAATTCTTTGATTTGCTTAAACCATACGGCAGAGCTTCCGCCTGCACCGTGCACAAAAACAGTCCATTCCTGGCTGTTCTCGTGGCGTATAATCTTGTGGTAAAGCATACGCGAAGATAAGCATTTCTGCGAAATAAAAAAGGGCCCGAATTGGGCCCTTTAAGAATGCGTCAAACGCGAAACTTATTTTTTATCATTCACTTCCTCAAAGTCAACGTCTGTTACCTCGTCTTGTGAATTTGTATCCGCTTGCGTTTCATTGCCGGCAGGATTTTCACCTTGCGTATTTGCGGCATTGTACATTTCTTGCGAAGCATCTTGGAAAACCTTATTTAATTTCTCAATCGCTGGGTCAAGATTTTCGATGTTTTTCGCTTCAAATTCTTTTTTCAATTCGTCAAGCGCATCTTCAATCAATTGCTTTTTGTTCGCAGGAATTTTGTCGCCATACTCCTTCAATTGTCTTTCCGTTTGGAAGATGGTTGAATCGGCTTTGTTGATCAATTCCACTTCGTCGCGTTTCTTTTTGTCGGACTCCGCATTCGCTTGCGCTTCGGCTTTCATTTTTTCGATTTCCTCATCGGTAAGACCAGATTTAGATTCAATTTTAATGGATTGAACTTTTCCGGTTCCTTTGTCTTTTGCAGAAATGTTCATGATACCATTTGCATCGATGTCAAAAGACACCTCAATTTGAGGAACGCCTCTCGGTGAAGGTGGAATGTCAGAAAGTTGGAACCTACCTAGGGTTTTGTTGTCACCCGCCATGGAGCGTTCTCCTTGTAGTACATGGATTTCTACCGAAGGTTGGTTGTCTGCTGCGGTAGAGAAAACCTCTGATTTCTTGGTAGGAATGGTGGTATTCGCTTCAATTAATTTGGTGAATACACCTCCCATGGTTTCAATTCCCAAAGACAATGGAATCACGTCTAAAAGCAATACATCTTTCACTTCTCCTGTCAATACGCCTCCTTGGATGGCAGCACCTATGGCAACTACTTCATCTGGATTCACACCTTTTGAAGGTGCTTTTCCGAAGAATCTTTCAACTGCGTCTTGGATTACAGGAATTCTGGTTGATCCACCCACTAGGATGATTTCATCGATGTCTTTTGCAGTCAACCCTGCATTTTTCAACGCGGTACGGCAAGGTGCGATGGTTCTTTCCACGATGTCAGAAATCAATTGTTCGAATTTTGAACGTTGTAAGGTTCTAACCAAGTGTTTAGGAATCCCATTCACCGGCATGATGTAAGGCAAGTTGATCTCACTTGATGTGGTAGAAGACAATTCAATTTTAGCTTTTTCAGCAGCTTCTTTTAAGCGTTGAAGTGCCATTGGGTCTTTGCGAAGGTCAAGGTTTTCTTCTTTCTCAAACTCTTCTGCCAACCAATTGATGATTGCATTGTCGACGTCGTCTCCACCTAAGTGTGTATCTCCATCTGTAGCCAATACTTCAAAAACGCCATCTCCAAGTTCCAAGATGGAAACGTCATGCGTTCCTCCTCCGAAGTCAAAGACAACAATTTTTTGGTCGATTCCTTTTTTGTCAAGTCCGTATGCCAAAGCAGCTGCGGTGGGCTCATTGATGATTCTTTTGATGGTCAACCCAGCAATTTCACCTGCTTCCTTCGTAGCTTGTCTTTGCGCGTCATTAAAGTAAGCAGGAACGGTTACCACTGCTTCTGTAACTTCTTGTCCTAAATAATCTTCAGCTGTTTTCTTCATTTTTTGAAGAATGATTGCAGAGATTTCTTGGGGAGAATACAAGCGGTCGTCTATTTTCACCCTTGGGGTATTGTTTTCACCTTTCACTACTTGGTAAGGTACGCGTGTAGTTTCCGTTTTACTTTCGTCAAAGCTTGTTCCCATAAATCTTTTGATAGAATAAATGGTTTTTGTAGGATTCGTGATTGCCTGTCTTTTTGCAGGGTCTCCTACTTTTCTTTCTCCGCCTTCAACAAATGCTACGATGGAAGGGGTTGTTCTTTTTCCTTCTGCATTTGTAATTACTACGGGTTCGTTTCCTTCCATGACCGATACACAAGAGTTTGTTGTACCTAAATCAATTCCAATAATTTTTGCCATTTTTAATATTTTTGTAATTCGACGTCCCCCGAAGTCAATTTATATGCCACGCGGATGTAAGGCATTTCTACTGACAAAATAATTGAATTGAGGCGTTTTATCGTGACGTAATGTCAGTTTTCAGTCCTTTTCCGACGTAAATTATGCCTTTCTAGCACGTTTCATCCGATACGCCATGAATCCCATCGGGAAATAAGCCAAGGTGAGGTCGGTTAGGTTGAACCACTGAGGTGCATCCAGCGATAATACCATGCTGAGTCCACCCAGGAAAAACAAGGTAGAGATAATGAAGGTTAAAAATAACCTGAATCGCTTCGATATGAATAAAGAAATCAACACGCCGAAAAACGTACCCAATGCATGGGCTAAGAAAGGAAAGAGGAAATGAAGGGGTTTGAGGTACTGAAAATTGTGTTTACCTTCAGCGGTCTCGAAATTCACACCTTTTGGCAGGGGAAATACCTCCAATCCCAAGGTGATGATCAGTCCATTCAACAGAGCGCCCAGGGCTAATCCGATGAGCAATCCTACAATCAACCTGAGTATTCTCACTATAAATGGATCACCTCTCCGTAGGCTGCAGCTGCAGCCTCCATGATCGCTTCAGACATGGTTGGGTGTGGGTGAACGGTTTTAATTAAATCCATACCCGTGGTCTCCAATTTGCGTACTGCGACAATTTCTGCAATCATTTCAGTAACATTCGCTCCAATCATGTGTGCGCCCAACAATTCGCCATATTTGGCATCAAAGATCAATTTTACAAAACCATCTTTCGCGCCTGCAGCACTTGCTTTACCTGACGCAGAGAAAGGAAATTTACCTACTTTGATGTCATGTCCTGCATCTTTGGCCGCTTTTTCGGTCATTCCTACAGAGGCAACTTCTGGGTTGCAATACGTACAGCCTGGGATGTTTCCGTAATCTAAAGGTTCAGGGTGATGACCTGCAATTTTTTCAACACAGATGATTCCTTCTGCCGAAGCAACGTGTGCCAAGGCTGGACCTGGAACGATATCACCGATGGCGAAATAACCTGGAATGTTCGTTTGGTAAAAGTCATCTACCATGATCTTTCCTTTGTCCTGAATGATTCCGATTTCCTCCAAACCTATATGCTCTAGGTTGGCTTGTATTCCTGCCGCAGACAAAACTACGTCACACTCAATTTTCTCTTCGCCTTTTGCCGATTTAACGGTAACAATACATCCTTTACCTGTAGTGTCCACATGTTCCACGGTGGCTTCTGTCATAATTTTGATGCCTGATTTTTTGAAAGATTTTTCCAATTGCTTGGATACCTCGATGTCTTCAACCGGGACAATGTTAGGCATGAATTCAACGATGGTAACTTCCGTTCCCATGGCATTGTAAAAATATGCGAACTCAACGCCAATGGCACCTGATCCAACCACTACCAATTTTTTTGGAAGTTTAGGCAATGTCATCGCTTGACGGTATCCAAAGACTTTAACGCCATCTTGAGGTACGTTTGGCAATTCTCTGGAGCGTGCACCTGTAGCGATGATTACCCCTTTGCTTGCAGTGTATACTGTAGAAACACCTGAAGCGTCTTTAACAGAAACTTTTTTTCCGGATTGAAGGATCGCATCACCTTGTATGACATCGATTTTATTCTTTTTCATCAAGTATTGAATACCTGAACTCATTCCTTGGGCAACATCACGGGATCGTTTTACGACGGAGTCAAAATCTGCAGTGGCTTCTTTTACTTGAATGCCGTACTCAGCAGCGTGGTTTATGTATTCAAAAACCTGTGCACTTTTTAATAAGGCTTTTGTGGGTATACAGCCCCAATTGAGACAAATACCCCCCAAAGATTCTCGTTCAATTACCGCGGTTTTTAACCCCATTTGAGAAGCACGAATGGCTGCTACGTATCCACCAGGACCGGTTCCAATGATAATGATGTCGTATGTCATAGTTGAAATTTTGTCACGAAATTAGGTAAAATTCTCAGTTCATTTGTACAATTCAATCTTTGTCCCTTAGGAAAATTAATTTGCATCGGTATCTTCGACGTGCAGAATATGTAACAGGCGATGGATGATGGGTGCGAAAAAAACCGCCGTGATGCTTAAAAAGGCTACGCCGCTGTACAATGCATAAAAGGACGAGAACAATTTTCCAGCAGTTGTTTTGAGTTCGACAACCGGACCCATACCCGTTAGAATCATGGAAGACATATGAAAACTGTCGAGCCATGAGGTTTTTCCTATCCAATGGTATCCAAGCGTTCCAATGAACAAGGAGATAAATACCAAGAGAGAAGTAAAAAGTAAATACTTTCCCATTCTCTTCAAAAAATGTTCGTTCGTTGCAATTTTTTGACCTTTGTGTTCCATGTCTATTTCGATTTAGATTTCATGAGGTCGGAAAGATAATCGATTTGCACTTCTTGAATTTCAAGTAATTTTTTGTTTTGATGAATGATGAGGTGGTCAATTTTTTCACTTAACAACTTGATTTCCAATTCGGCTTTTAAGTTGATTTTATAGTCGTTCTCTGCCCTGCTTCGGTCTTTCTGTTCCTGACGGTTTTGGCTCATCATGATGATGGGGGCTTGGATTGCTGCCAAACAAGATAAAATGAGGTTAAGTAAAATAAACGGATAGGGATCGTATTGTTTTTGGCCTAAAATCCATGCGTTAAGTACAATCCATACCATTAAAAAAGAAAAGAAGATGATGATGAAGGTCCAGCTCCCTCCAAAAGTTGCGATGGCATCAGCCATTCTTTGCCCAAGGGTCAGTTCTTTTTCATTCGTTGCCTCAAGGTTTTCGGTTAAAACGGAATTGTTTTGAATCGCTTCCAGTACATCCAAATCCACTTTTGCCAATTCTCCCTTTTCCTCCAAGACCAGTTGGGTGATGTATGTTCTTCGAAACGAATTTAATTCTTCAATGCTGATGATGCTGCTCTCCGTAAAACTTGGATGCGCTTTCTGAATGAAACGAAACAAGCTGTCCCTTATGTCCGCTGCTTGTACAGATTCATTTTGACTTATTTCTTTGCCGGAAACGCTGCTTTTAGTTTTAGTCATTTTTTAAGGGGCGCTTTAAAGGGAATGATGGATTGTAAACGAGAGAATCTTTTTCCCAACGGTTGTTTCGCTTTTGCAAGTGAATATGACCATAAGGTAAATATTGCTTTGCATACAGAGAATCATGTGAATGTAGGTATATTTTTCCCAAGGTGAGGTTAACGTCAGCCCCTTTTGCTTCTAGGCGGATGATGCGCGTGGAATCTGATTCGATTTCTTGCTTCCATTTTCCAAGGCTTTGGATGTATTTCCTAGGTTTTCGAGCACGAATGATGGTTTCCGTCTTGTCCCGAAATTTTAAGATCACAATGTGTTTCAAGGATTGCTTAGCACATTGATTTTTTGAGTCTTTTGATATGTAGGAAAGGGAAAAGCCACGGTGACTTTCGGTTTTTACATCTTTTTGATATACCATGCATTCGCTTTCAAGCATAAACCGAGGGTCTAAATTCTCCTTAGCGGCGCAACCAAACAACATGAATGACAATAAGAAGAAGTGATAAAATGCTTTCATCGATTTCAAATGTACAAATTAGCGTTTCATTTTAAGGTCATACAACCTGGACAAACACCTGATATGGTGAGATACAGTTCTTGAACCTGATAATTGATGGGTAAATTTAACTGAATCTGGTTCTCTTCTAAGCATTCGATACGCTTACATTGGGTGCAACTAAAGTGAAAGTGGTCGTGGGAATGTGCTACATGGTCATCGCATGTTTGACACAAGGCATAATTCAAAACCCCATCGATGTTAACGATTTTATGTATTTTCTTCTCAGAAATCAACCGGTCCAGAATGCGGTAAACCGTTACGCGATCACAAATACCATTTAAACGTTCAAACAATTCGGGTTGACTCAAGGCGCGATTCGCTCGGCTCATCTCGTCTAAGACGGCTTGTTTTGCTTTTGTATTCCTAACGACAGGCATTAATGATTTTTTAATGCAACAAAATTGCAATAAATTTTTACATTTGCAAAACGCAACGTTGTTGCATTAATATTTTTTTAATGAAGTTTTTCTTTGTTTTGTGCTTAGTTTTCTCTGTGTCCGCCTCTTTTTATGGCCAACAAGTTACCGTAGAAGTATTTGATTCAATTCGCGGTATGCCCTTGGTGGATGCAACCGTTTACTGTGTTGAATACGACCAGACGGTGCTTACAAACAAAGATGGACGAAGTGTGTTTGCGTTGAATAAGCATAATTCGCTAACGATAAAAGTTGTTTCCCTTGGATATCGAAGTGCTTTTTTTACGGTGAATGCAGGGCAAAATTCTGTCACGGTAAACTTAATGCCTGTTCACTTAGACATGCACGAGGTGACTGTCTCATCAGGGGCCCTTATTCAATCCAACAAGAATCCGTTCCACATTGAATCACAGAAAATGTCTTCGCTTGGCGTGATTGCAAATTTAACCCTTGGGGAGGCTTTGGCAAAAATACCGGGTGTATACAATGCGGCTTTAGGGAATGGAATTTCAAAACCCGTGATTCGTGGAATGCAAGGAATGCGTGTCATTACCTTGTTGAATGGGTTGAGATTAGAAGGGCAACAATGGGGTGGCGATCACGGCATAGGCATCACGAGCTTAGGTGTTTCTGCGGTTGAGGTAATTAAGGGTCCAGCAAGTTTGTTATATGGTGCAGATGCATTGGGAGGGGTTGTTTACCTGGTTGATGCTCCGTTTGCTGCGTCAAATGCACGTTCTCTGGAAGTTCAATCGGAAGGATTTTCCAACACCTTGGGAGGGAGGGCTCAATTTATTTACAAGGAATCTTACCGTAAGTTTAGGTGGTTCGTGGCCTCGACGTATGCTAATCATGCCGATTTTCAACTCCCCTCCGGAAAATTCGCGAAGAACGCTCGATTTAACGACCTCGGAGCGAAAATAAACATGTCATACACAGGGAAGAACAGTTTGTATGCATTGCGTTATACCACCAGTCATTCCGTGGCGGGAATTCCGGGACATACCCATGACACCTTAGCTACGCCCATGACTTTTCAGGTAGAGGAACGCGCTCGGACTTATGAACTACCTGCACAGTTTTTTCAAAATCACCTATTGCAAGCAACAGCAAACTTCTACAGGGATAGGTACGATTTCCTGATAATGTACGGCGCCACTGTCAATCGATTAATTGAATTTGACGAGAAGGTAACCATTCCTTCGCTGAGCATGAACCTGGTGAATCATTTGGCGCAATTGAAATGGCAAATTAAATGGAATAAATCAACAAAAATCACTGCAGGATTACAGTCGATGATTCAAAAAAACACCAATGCGGAAAACGCCTCAGACACACTTATACCTAATGCGAAATCGATTGATGTGGGTGGTTATTTCAACGTCAATCATGAGCGAAATCGATGGAATATACAGGCAGGTTTTCGTTTTGATCGAAGAACTTTATTTGGGATAGACTTACCGAACCAGGGTGTGGTGAATTACAATGGTCTAAATGGAAGTATTGGCGCAGTGCGTAGTTCAAAGCGAATGGTATTTAGGACCGCTTTGTCAACGGGGTTTCGGGCACCCCATTTAACAGAATTGTTTTCAAATGGATATCATCATGGAGCCCTTAGGTATGAGGTAGGGGATGCTAAGTTATCACCTGAAAAAGCTGCGCAATTGGATGTAACCTTGGAGTGGAATCAAGCGCATAGCTCGTTTGCAATTAATCCATTTACGAGCTACATTATTGATTATATCTACTTGGAGCCAATGGGGGTGCTTTTTGACGGTATACCGGGATATCGATATGTACAAAATAATGAAGTTTTGTTCTCAGGACTTGATTTGTCGTACCATGTACATCCGCATTTTGCACACGGGTTACATTGGGAAGTTTCATTGTCCTATCTTTATGTTAGCGCCTTGGGAGATAGCGCTGTTTCCATGATTCCGCAACCTAGAATGCAAAATGTTTTTCGCTACGAATTTGAATCAGTGAATAAGGTTAGAATTAAAGAAGTGAATGTTCAATCAACCTTAATGGGCCCCCAAAACCAGGTTGCCTACTTGGAAAGCCCATCAAAAGCCTATCATGTTCTTGATTTTTCTTTGGTATTTGTTCTCGGTAAATCAAATCAATTTAGCATAAAAGCAGGCGGTCGAAACATCCTTAATGCCACCTACATAGATCATTTGTCACGATTAAAAAACATTCAAATGCCTTTTCCCGGAAGGAATTTCTTTCTTGGTCTTGGGTATAATTTCAACGGTAAACTTAAAAACCAATCAGATGAAAACTAAACAAATGTTTATTGCGTCCTTGTGCCTATTTGCGCTTACTTTCGTGTCTTGCAACAAGAAACAATGTTCGAATTGTCATTATGACAAGGCCGGTGCTGAAATTGAGCTAGGTGAAAAATGCGGAAATGAAATGGAGACTTTGGAAGCGAATGGGTATACAGATACAACAGGTACTTATACGGTTCATTGTGCCCATTGATAAAGGGGTTTTGTAAAGTTTAACAATCCGGGAAACTGGATTTTTTTTTGTTAATAAAGTTGGTTTTGTTTGTTGTGTTAGCCCCTGATTGGCTAAAAGATATTCCTTACTTTTGTCTTTGAAAATTATCATGGAAAATACTTTACAAAAAGAAGCTACGCTGGCACAAGCCATTGAACTTGGCCTAAGAGCTGATGAATTTGAGCAAATCAAAGACATTTTAGGTCGAACCCCCAATTTTACAGAAACTGCTGTCTATTCAGTGATGTGGTCAGAGCATTGCTCTTACAAAAACTCTATTCTTTGGTTAAAAACCTTGCCGAAAGACGGTCCCCATATGTTGGTCAAAGCGGGTGAGGAAAATGCAGGAATGGTAGACATCGGCGATGGCCTTGGCTGCGTTTTTAAAATTGAATCACACAATCACCCAAGTGCGTTAGAACCTTATCAAGGTGCAGCAACAGGGGTAGGAGGAATCAACCGAGATATTTTTACCATGGGTGCACGTCCCATTGCGCAGCTGAATTCGTTGCGTTTTGGTAACCTTGACCTGCCAAGAACCAAGTGGCTCGTTAAAGGCGTCGTAAAAGGAATTGGTGATTATGGAAATGCTTTTGGAATTCCCATCGTTGGAGGAGAAGTGTTCTTTGATGATTCATTCAACACCAATCCACTTGTAAATGCATTTTCAGCAGGTATCATTGACAGCAATAAAACCATCTCTGCCACTGCAAAAGGAAAAGGAAATCCAGTATTTATTGTAGGTTCTTCAACCGGTAAAGATGGAATTGCGGGCGCAGCGTTCGCATCCAAAGACATCACTGAAGATTCAGTAAATGACCTTCCCTCTGTTCAAGTAGGAGACCCTTTTATGGAAAAGTTACTTTTGGAAGCAACGCTTGAACTCTCGCATACAGACGCCATCGTGGGTATGCAAGACATGGGTGCTGCAGGCATTACCTGCTCCACCTGTGAGATGTCTGCCGCAGGAAAGGTTGGTATGGATATTTTCTTGGATAAGGTACCTACCAGACAAGAAAACATGCTCCCATATGAAATCTTACTTTCTGAAAGTCAAGAACGCATGCTCGTGGTCGTTCACAAAGGAAAAGAATCTGTGGTAAAAGCAATCTTTGACAAGTGGGACCTCAATGCAGAGGAAATAGGTTTTGTCACCGAAACCGGAAGGGTACGCTATTTTATGAACGATGAAATGGTTGGGGATGTTCCTGCGGAATCCTTGGTATTGGGAGGAGGTGCACCACAAAACAAAAGGGAATATGTAGAACCTGCTTCCTTTCAAGAAGCGAAGCGATTTGACCCTTCGAAAATTGAAATTCCCAAGAACCTTTATGAAGTAGGTTTTAAGCTTTTATCCTTTCCAAACATTGCCTCCAAACGTTGGATCTATGAACAATATGATTCAATGGTAGGTACCGTTAACATGTCTACCAATGCACCATCCGATGCAGCCATCGTAAACGTTAAAGGAACCGATAAAGCCCTGGCGATGACCGTTGATTGTAATTCTCGATATGTCGCTGCAGATCCAGAAGTAGGTACCATGATTGCCGTTTCTGAAGCCGCACGTAACATCTCCGTGTCAGGAGGAATTCCTTCCGCCATTACCAATTGTTTGAATTTCGGAAATCCATACAACCCAGAATGCTATTGGCAATTTGTGGGCGCCATCAAAGGCATGACAACCGCATGTCTAAAATTTGGTACGCCTGTTACTGGCGGAAATGTATCCTTCTACAACCAAACCGTGAGCAATGGCAAGGAGGTTCCCGTTTTTCCAACCCCAACCATTGGGATGATTGGCATTTTGGCCGATAAAACCAATAAAATGACCCTGGATTTTAAGGAGAAAGGTGACCTGATTTTCCTTATTGGTGAATACAACGACGACATTGCCTCTTCAGAATATTTAGCGACCTATCATGGGGTAAAAAATACACCCGCTCCTTATTTCAATTTGGAAGAGGAATTTCAAATGCAGCAAGCCGTGCAAACTTTGATAAAAGACAAACTGATCAATGCTGCACACGATGTTTCGGATGGAGGACTTTTCGTCACCTTGGTAGAAATGTCACTGCCACGCGGACTTGGATTTGACATCGTTACAGATTCAGAAATCCGCATGGATGCATTCTTATTTGGCGAAGGGCAGGGCAGGGTAGTGGTGACACTCTCTGATGAAACCGAAGAAAGTTTCATAGAATTTATGGTAAGTAGCGGAGTTAACATAACTTTGTTAGGACATGTGACCAAAGGGAAACTCCAAATTGATGAAATGCCGTTTGGATTTATCGACGATGCTCGGGATATTTACATGAACGCATTAGGGTTGAAAATCGAAGAAAATTAATGGAATATAATACAACAAGAGGAAGGCTTATCCTTCCAGAATACGGAAGGAATGTTCAGAATATGATTGCACATGCAATGGAAATTCAAGAAAAAAAAGAACGAAACCGAGCCGCCCAAGCCATTATTGAAGTAATGGGTCAACTCAATCCCCATCTTCGTGATGTGGATGATTTTAGACATAAACTTTGGACGCACTTGTTTGTAATGTCAGATTTTAAACTCGATGTGGATTCCCCCTACGAAATTCCAAAACCTGAAGTGCTCAATGAGAGACCTAAAATCATGAGCTACCCCAAAAGCAAAATTCGCTACGGGCATTATGGGAAATATACCCAAAACATCTTGGAATCTTCTTCATTGGTTACCGATCCAGATGAACGTAACTACTTGAAAAATACCATGGCTAATTTTATGAAGAAACAATACCTTTCTCATAACAATGATACCGTTGAAAATCAAGTCATAACCGAACATTTAAGAGAGCTTTCTCATGGCGATTTGGTATTGGATAATCCGGATGAATTGGTCAACACCAATACCCTGTTAAGGTCAATGGGTATAGGTAATAACAATAACAACAAAAAATACAACAAGAATTTTAAACAAAAACAAAAGAAAAAATTTAAAAAGTAATGGCATCTTTTGAAATTTATGGTGGAAAACCACTAAAAGGGGACCTTTATCCTCAAGGCGCAAAAAATGAAGCACTTCAAGTTCTTTGTGCTCCTTTGTTAACTTCCGAAAAAGTCACAATTTCCAACGTACCCGATATTGTCGATGTTAATAAACTCATTGGTTTGCTCCAAACCATGGGTGTGAAGGTGGAGAAAGTCGAGAAAGGAACCTATATTTTTCAAGCCAAAGAAATTGATTTAAGTTACCTAGAAACGGAGGATTTTAAGAAAAGAGCCTCCTCGCTTCGCGGTTCTATTATGATTGTTGGCCCTCTGCTCGCACGCTTTGGGAAAGGTTTTATCCCAAAACCAGGGGGAGATAAAATTGGTCGAAGAAGGCTAGATACCCATTTTGAAGGTTTCACCCTGCTTGGCGCAAAATTTAACTACGACGCGGGAGAACATTTTTATTCCATCGAAGCAAAACACTTGAAAGGAACCTACATCCATTTGGACGAGGCTTCTGTAACGGGTACAGCGAACATACTCATGGCTGCTGTTATGGCGAAAGGTAAAACAACTTTCTACAATGCGGCTTGTGAACCCTACATTCAGCAGTTATGTAAGATGTTGAATTCGATGGGCGCAAAAATAGAAGGCATTGGTTCCAACTTACTTCACATTGAAGGTGTGTCTGAACTTAAAGGTTGCTTTCATAGAATTCTTCCCGATATGATCGAAATTGGAAGTTTTATTGGATTGGCTGCCATGACACAATCTGAAATCACCATTAAAGACGTGAGTTGGGACAACTTGGGAATCATCCCGAATGTGTTTAAACGTCTGGGTGTTAAGCTCGAAAGACGAGGGGATGACATCTACATTCCTGCACAAGAAAATTACGAAATTGATACGTTTATTGATGGCTCCATCCTTACCGTTTACGATGCACCATGGCCAGGATTTACCCCAGATTTATTGTCCATCATCCTTGTCATTGCAACCCAAGCCAAAGGTTCTGTGTTGATTCACCAAAAAATGTTCGAGTCAAGGTTGTTTTTTGTCGATAAATTAATTGACATGGGCGCACAAATCATCCTTTGCGATCCACACCGTGCGACCGTAATTGGTTTGAATCGAGAGTTTCAATTGCGCGGAATTTCCATGACCTCACCTGACATTCGTGCGGGGGTTTCACTCCTAATTGCTGCCTTGTCCGCCAGAGGAAAAAGCGTAATCCATAACATTGAACAAATTGACCGCGGATACCAAGACATTGAAATACGTCTCAATAACATTGGTGCCGACATCAGAAGAATTGGATGATGAAAAACAAAACAATTTTCCTTCCTTTTATGATGCTTGCCGTCATTCTTTGTGCTGCATTTTGCTTCAACCAAAAAGAAGTATCGTCACCGCCTAAAGGAAAAGCACCCGAAATTAGCTTGGTGTCCCACAAAGGAAAAAAAATAAAATTGTCCAAATTGAAAGGGAAATATGTTCTCATTGATTTTTGGGCATCTTGGTGCGGACCCTGTAGAAAGGAAATTCCCAACGTCGTTGAGGCCTATTCAAAATACAAAAACAAAAAATTCTTGGAAGGAAAAGGATTGGTGGTTTTTAGTGTTTCGCTTGATAAAGACGAAGCAGCTTGGAAATCTGCCATTCAATCCGATCAAATGAATTGGAGTTACCATGGATTGGATGCCGACGGAAAAGTCTCAGAAAGATATGGTGTGTACAGCATCCCAAGTGCTTTCCTTGTCAATGGTAAAGGGGAAATTGTGGCACAAGGTCAAGAACTTCGAGGGTTGAATCTACACATTACCCTAGATAAATACCTAGCGCCTTAAATACGGTCCAATACATATGCTATCAAACCCTGCATATGCTCCTTGTAACCATCTGAAAATGTTTCTGTAGGACGATTAGCCACACCCAAGCAAATGGTTGCGCACTGATGACCTAAGGCTCTTCCTAACGCGAATAACGCAGAACTTTCCATTTCAAAGTTCATAAGCCTTAGCGAATTTTCCTCGAAATACTGTGATTTCATTTGGATGTCGGCGATTTTTGTATTGAGTCGCAATTGTCTTCCTTGCGGACCGTAGAAACCAGAACTGGTAATCGTAATGCCCGGAAAAGCACGGTCGCTCGTAAGTAGGTAGGTCAATGAAGGGTCTGCAGATACAAAGTATGGACTGATGCGTTCTGGAAGATTTAAAAATGTTTTCAGCTTATCGTTCATAAAGACCTCGTGGTCTAAAAAATCAATGTCGTAGAAATGAGCAACGTTGTCTAAACCAAAGGCATGTGAAGAAACGATGTAGCTGTGAATGGGTATTTGTGGTTGCAAGATTCCGCAAGTCCCTATGCGTATCAGTTTAAGTTTCTTTTTTTCAGCGATTTCAGTACGATTCTGTAAATCAATGTTGACCAAGGCATCGAGTTCATTAACCGTAATGTCTATGTTGTCTGTACCAATTCCCGTTGACAATGCACTGATTCTTTTGCCATGATAGATACCAGTATGGCAAACAAATTCTCTGTGATTGCTTTTATGAGTGATCTCATCAAAAAAATCGGAAATCAAAGAAACCCTGTCTTGGTCACCGACCAATAAAATGGTATCGGCAATATTCTCAGGCGATAACCCTAAATGATATACTTGCTGACAAGCATTTAAAGCCAATTCTGTAGGGGGAAAATGTTTCAAGTAGAAGGGGACTATAGACTGCCGAATACTTTGCTTAACAGATCGGTCACCCGAGCAACAGGATCCTTCCGAATTTTATTCTCTTCCTTTTCAACCATCTTGAAAAGACCTTGAATAGCCAATTCTGTTACATAAGCATCCAAGTCTGGATTGATTTTTTCACCGCCGGACAAAGCAGTTACTGTATTGTATTTGGTAATAATTGGGTTCCAATAATTTGTAAGTTGCACCTTTGAAGTTGCGGCTTTAACCTTAGGTAAAAAAGCTGTTTTCAGATTGGCAGTGGTGTTATCCTTCAAAAATTTTGTAGCAGCGCCATCTCCTCCTTTCAAAATTGAAAATCCATCTTGTATGGACATACCCAAAATGGCCTCTTTAAAAATTGGCAAAGCTTCTTTTACAGCTTCCTCTGCGGCTTTATTTAAGGTGGTCTCAAATTTATCTACTTGGTTCTGCATACCCAAAGCAATCGCTTTATCCTTCACTTTAATGGCGTCAGGAGGGAAGGGAAGTCTGATGTCTTTGTTCTTCAAAAATCCATCTACAATTGAAGAAGAATCAATGGCGTTTTTTATGCCAACATTCAAAGCTTCTTTTAATCCTTGAATAACTTCGTCATTCGTCAATTGAGGTTTCGTTACCGTTGTTGGCGCTGAGGTTGGAAGGTTAGATAAATCGATAACATCACAAGCACTTAGGGCAACAGAAATTAGAATGAGAAAGTAAAGGTTTTTCATAATTATCTTAAGATTTGAACGTATCCAGATTTAGTCTTTTTACCATCGCTGTCACGGTCTTTATACCAAACGGTCCATGTGTAAATTCCTGGTTCAACTGATTTATCACCATATTTCCCGTCCCATTCTGATGTAGAATCATAAGTTTCCCAAATGGTTTCTCCCCAGCGATTGTAAACGGTTAAATGAAATCCCATTTGGTCAATCCCCTCCACATAAAATTTCCACGTTTGGTTGTGTTCGTCATTGTCAGGTGTAAAGGTATTCGGTACATAAAATACGATGTCCGGAATCACTTGCAATGGCAATGAAACTGAATCGGAGCAACCTTGTGCAGTGGTAACAGTTAAGTTTAACATGTAAGTCCCAACAACCCCTTGCGGAAAAGTAAACATAGCATTCATGCCATTACTGGTAATGCTTTCGGCACCTTGGCTTGTCCAGTTCCAATTTACGATGTTCCCTTGTGAATTGTCATTGGCTTGTACTGAGGTTTCAAACCAGGTAACTGGATTTCTCGATAAAACGAAGTCTGCAGTTGGCAATGGAGTTACTTCAACGATGTCTTGAACACTGCCAGTGTATACGCACCCATAAATTGAGGTAGCCGTCATGTTTACACTGTAGAATCCGGGATAAGGAAAGGTGTTTGAGAAATTTTGTGTGCCCGCAACGGTATAATTGTCACCATTGGAAAATGTGTAAACCGTACTGGCTATTTCATTGGCATTTCCGGATGTGTTGGAGAATGTAAAACTCCCCGGCATACATAAAATGGGTACGTCAGGAGCGCAACTTGGAAGAATGGGTTCAGGGAATGTAATGGTCATACAATGTTGGGTGCTCGGAGACCCACATTGTTCAGACAACGTAAGGCAATATTGCGTAGGGGAAGTTGCTGGATCTACAAGTACCGAACTTCCGGGACCATAAGCATTTCCAAAATTATCCAACCAGCTGTAGATATAGGCAGAGGATCCTCCTGTGCCAAGCGCTGTCAAGGTAATGGAAGATTCTGGACAAATCATAGTGTCTGGTGTCATGCTTACGATGCTCAATGGAGGAGGCTCGTTTATATTGAAACTGATGGTTTGTACACAGCCATTAACGTCTGTAACGGTTACGGTATGAGGACCTGCACCTAAATCATTTGCGGTATTGCTTGTAGAAATAGAACCCGTCCATTGATAGAAATACGGAGCCGTACCTTGGGTCACATTTACGGTAGCGCTTCCGTTTGAAATGCTGTTACAGCTGGCATCGATGACATTGGTTAGATTCAGAACCATTCCAGGTATTTCTGTAACATTCACCATAACAGTGTCAGTACAACCAGAAGGAGAGGCTAGGGTGCAAATGTACGTTCCTGCTACCAGTCCTGTTGCGGTTTGGGTGGTTTGACCATTGCTCCAAAGGTAGGTTGTTCCAACAGCGGCTGGAATCATGTTTGCTGTGGCTGTTCCATTGTTCCCGCCTGGGCACGATATTAAGGTGGATGAACTGGTATAAGAGGCAGGGTTGTCACCCACAATGCCGGTTCCTGTAGCAGGACATCCGCTTGCATCCACAACATTAACGGTATAGGTTCCTGCAACAAGGTTGTTTACGGTTTGTGTATTTCCAATGTTAGGAGTCCAAGAATAGGTAAAAGGTGGATTTCCCGCAGCTGGGGTCGCGGTAACGGAACCTACACCTTGTGAACAAATGTCATTGGTCACCGAGACATTGACAGCAGCCCCACCAATCGTCAACCATGTGGTATCGTTGGTTATAGAGCCAATGCTTGTATTGCAGGCTGATCCGGACAAGAAATATCCTGTTGGACCAGGAGAGGGTACATTGTTAACTACCAATACACCATTGTTGTAAGGGAAAGTCTGTCCAAGCGTGTTTGCCCACAAAAAATTGGTTCCTGCACTTGATACCAATAAATATGGAATTTGGGCCATTGCATAATTGTTTGTATTGTTCGGAGCCGTTGGTGTAAATCTTCTTGCATCCTGATTTGCACCCCAAACGGTATTGTTTCTTCCTGGCGTAATGTGCGCAACTGTCATCGGATTGTTTTCCGACCCTTGGATCGCTAACCCACTGTTCCAGCCTGCGCAAATCGGTTTGTTACCAATGTGAAGTTCAAAAACATTGGTAGTTTCGTAAAGAACAATGGCCATGTAATTACACTGTTGTGTACAGCTAAACATCATAATGTTTTTGTAAAGGACTACAAACCTTCTGTTTGGAGCCGTACCAATCGTTTGATATTGAATTTGACCACCCAACGAAGGGTTGATGTCTTGATACGTTAGCATGATTGAATTTCGTGCAGACGGGAAAGAAGCAGTGGGAAGGGGAGGTACGCCACCCAAAGACCATGGACAATAACCGTTGGCATTTGCCAGGTTAAATGAAATCAATCCGTTAGAACCAATGACACATTGATTGTAATTTTGACCATAAAAATTAAATGGAAATCCAATGTTTACGGCACCTGACCAGCTGTCATCTGATAAATTTACACTTGAAGGAGCGTTTAAGTAGATCCCCGCAACGTTTAGATTTCCCGCATTACAATTGTTTATGGTTACGGTTTGTCCTGGACAAACATTCGCATCTTGACCCAAGCATAAAACAATTTGACCTTGTGTATAGGATTGAGTTCCAATCAAAAAAAGAAACAAACTTATTATAATGGTATTCTGAAACTTCATATGGCTAAATTAAGGTTACGACCCAATACGTTGTAAATCACTTACGCGTTGCTTTGGGTGCAGGCCAAATTTAACAAATTCTCTACAGAACAGGAACATTATCTTAATAAAGTTACATGTCCTGTGAATACTTTTCTTTCGTCTTTGTACGGAGATTTAAGAATAATCTTCCAAGTATATATACCTTCTTCGATATCCATTCCATTCAAACGTTTTCCGTCCCACCCTGTAAGGTGATTGTGATTCTCCCAGATCAACTCACCCCAACGGTTATAAATGTAGCATTGATAATCGTATGGATCGAATGCAGCGGTAATTACGGGAAACCAGTTTTGATTGTATTCATTTCCATCTGGAGTAAAGGTGTTCGGAACAAATAGGAGTTGGGTTTCGTTTAGTGTGACAACCATCATTGCTGTGTCCAAACATCCATAATTTGTAATGGCAATAAGGCTCACTAAAAAATTAGCGGTTTGATCATTTGGGAAAAAATAACTTGGTTCAAACTCTGTGGATGTTCCTACGCCATCTCCAAAATCCCAAACATAGAATGACGCACCAGAACTGTTGTTAAGCATGGTACTCATGTTATCTAAATCTGTCAGCAAAGCTGGGTTTGGAAGGAAGTCTGCGATTGGAAGTGGATGATCGCAGAAATAATTCGGCACCATGGTGTCCCAAACACAACCCAGTGCGGTAGTTAGGGTCAATTCAACATCATAGCAACCTGCTTGTTGATAGGTGTAGATTACAGGTGTCATTGAATTGAAAACCGAACCATTCCCCATATCCCATTGCGCGTTTGTATAAGGCGTACCAATGGATGTATTCGTTAAATTAACAGTAAACGGATTACATCCTTCAAGTATAGGTGCGCTAAAGGATGGAATTGAGGCTGGTTCTATGTTGATGATTAAACTGTCTGCCCCTATACAACCATTCAGATCTGTACCGATCACATTATACGTATTGTTAACCGTAGGAACAAAAGAAACACCGTTTTGAACATTGTTGTTCCAAACATATGTGTTCGCACCAGAACCAGAAACAGAAGTGGGTGCTCCCTCGCAAATGTTTTGACTGGCTCCTGCATTCACAATTGGATTCGCCCATACCGTTAGTTGCATGATGTCTGTATCAATACAACCATTAACATCAGTACCGGTAACTGTGTAATTAACAATGCCAACCGGTGGTGTAAATGTTTGACCATTAATCAATCCGTTGTTCCAAACATACGTATTTACCCCGCTTCCTGTAATTGTTACCGAGGTCCCCGAACAGACTTGAATGTCTGGTCCAGCATTTACGATGGGTGTTGGAAATACCGTTACGAGCAATGTGTCATAGGCGGGACATAGGTTCACATCAAAACCAATAACTGAAATCGCTTGACTGTTTTGTGGTGTAAATTGGTTTCCGTTTACCGTATTTGTTATCCATTGATATGTATTTGACAAAGTTGCATTTAAAGGAATGCTAAATCCAGGACAGATGCTTGTGTCGTTTCCTGCGAAGACCGTGGGCTGAGGAATGGTAATGGTTAAGGTATCAATTCCATTACAACCATTTGAGTCAATTCCTGAAACGATCCACAATCCTGATGTTTGAGGAACAAAGTAAACATTATTGGTAACACCTCCTGTCCACTGATAAGTTACGGCACCTGTCGCAGTTAATACGGTAGAGTCGCCTTCGCAAACTATTTGATTAGGACCAGCATTCAATGATGGGTTTGACCAAATGGTCAGAATCATTGTGTCTGTATTGGTACATCCATCTACAGAAGTTCCTGTTACGATGTTCGTTGTAACCCCTAATGGAGGCGTAAATGTTTGCCCATTAATGATTCCATTGTTCCATTGATAGGTATTTGAACCAGTTGCGGTTAGGGTAGTTGAACTTCCTAAACATAAACTAACATCAGGTCCCGCATTGACAACTGCATTTGGATAAAGTGTGATGGTCATTGAATCTTGGTTGACACAATTGTTGTTTCCAATACCTGTTACTGTCAATGTCTCATTGATCAAAGGAGTGTAATTTCCACCGTTAGCCGTACCTGTTTCCCAAGTATAGGTTGTAGCACCTGTAGCCGTAAGTTGGATAGTGGTTCCTGGACAAATCGATACATCGTTTCCAGCATTCACAGGAGGTAATGGATAAATCGTTACCGCTTGGTATAAGGTATCGGCACACCCTCCTACATTCGTAGCCGCAAGTCCAAGTTGATAAGTTCCTGCGTTTTGATACGTGTGTGTAGCATTGGTTGTTGTGCTGTTTGGGGTATTGTCTCCCCAAATCCATTGATACGTAACTGCTGCCAAATTTGGGTCTTGTGTTTGGTTAACGGTGTTTACAGTCGCACCTACACAAGCATTGTTAAAAGTAAAATTTATCACAGGTGGAGGAAGGACCTGAATGGTTTGTATTGCAGTATCTAAACATCCTGCCTGTGTGTAAACGACGTGTGTTACGGTATAGGTACCAGGGTTTTGATAAATATGTGTTGGGTTTTGGTGAACAGCAGGATTGTTTCCGTTAAGGGTACTTCCATCCCCAAAATTCCAAAACCAAGAAGCTGCTCCGCCGTTGGCTAACGCAACACCATTTATACTTGTAGGTAATATGGTGGGTGTGCTGTTGAATTGTGTTAAAGCCCATGGGCAAGCTTGCGTAACGGTAAAATTGTTTTGAACGGTTGTTGGTATTGCGGATGCCGTTAAGGACACAGTACAGTTTCCCTGGTTTGAAAACGATTGCATGGTTACAGTGTAGGTTGGTAATGCTGTAGCAGCAGGAACTGAAATTGCTTGTGTGTTGGCACCGTTCGACCAGCTGTAGCTTTGGAAACCAGAGGGTCCTGCGATGTTTATGTTGGGTGAACCGAAGCAGTAGTCTAAGTCCAAGACCAAAGGCATGCAATCGGCGACAACATATGCATATCCAAAGTGCCCACCATAATTACAATCCTTAGTCGTAAACTCCACCGTCACGTTTGTACCCATATATGCAGTCAGGTTAACACCCACAATCGTCCATGGAAGCCATTTTACGGATCCGCAGTTCTGGAAATTTTGTCCGGCTTGACCCGCATAAACTGTATACACTCCACAATTGCCCCCAATTTGGTTTCCGTTTGCATCCAATAAACGCATTTGAAAAACAGGCTGAGCCGCTGCTTCATGTCCAGGGTCTTCCAAAACACACGCATATTTGTATATGAACAAAGCGTTTTGAGGTGTTACCGTCATGGTATATTTCAACTGTTCGGCCTCTGAACCGGTGTTGGAATTACCCAAACGTGCTGAGGCTGTGCTTCCTGGAGGTATCATTTGTAATCCACCACACGAGAATGGATCGACGCCTGGGGCGCTTATGATTGTGTGCCTCCCGCCTACAATTCCCATGGAAGCGGCCGGACTACCGTAGCTACCATAATAACCTGTCCAATTGTTGAAATTTGCCATACTAAAGTTGGCATTTGGACAACCTGCGTTGTTTTGTGAGTGGAGGCTTGAAAGGATGAGTGTAGTAAAAAAGACAAGTAAAAATCTTTGCATAAGTTGGTTTTTCTAGCTAAGGACAAAGTTTAATAATAAAAAGGGAATTTTCAACATCACAATGTTTACTTTCCGTTATTTATTTATCAATTACGACTTTTTGATCTTTTAGGTTGGCTTTATTGGTATTAAAAAAGCCACAAGATAACATTAACTAAAGGTTAACATCACCTTTGTTGAGTCACTAATTGTTGAAAAAAAAACATTCCACTACTCGAAAACTTGTCTACATTTGTCCAATTAAAAAATTCTTTTATGTCGAGCAATTATCAAAGTCAAATCGATGCCTTCATGGATTCTGTAAAGGCAAAAAACGGGCATGAGCCTGAGTTTCTTCAAGCTGTTCACGAGGTAGCCGAGGCCATTATTCCATTTACGGAAGCACATCCGAAGTATAAAACACACAAAATACTTGAAAGAATTATTGAGCCAGAGCGCACCATTTTATTTCGCGTTCCATGGTTAGATGACCAAGGGAATGTTCAAGTGAACAGAGGATATCGTGTGGAATTCAACTCCGCGATTGGACCTTATAAAGGTGGTTTGCGTTTTCACCCTTCTGTGAACTTATCCATTTTGAAATTTTTAGGTTTTGAACAAATTTTCAAAAACTCTTTAACCACATTGCCTATGGGTGGTGGTAAAGGAGGTTCTGATTTTGATCCCAAAGGGAAATCAGACAATGAGGTAATGAAATTTTGTCAATCTTTTATGACAGAATTGTGTCGCCACATCGGAGCAGATACAGATGTACCAGCAGGTGACATCGGTGTAGGTGGAAGAGAAATTGGTTACTTGTTTGGTCAATACAAACGTATTCGCAACGAATTTACCGGTGTTTTGACAGGCAAAGCTCGCAACTGGGGAGGATCTTTGATCAGACCAGAAGCAACAGGATACGGAACGGTATATTTCGCTCAAGAAATGCTTGCTACAAAAAACGATTCCTTTAAAGGTAAAATGGTAGCCATCTCTGGTTCAGGAAATGTAGCGCAATACGCCTGTGAGAAAGCAACAGAGTTGGGAGCGAAAGTACTCACAATGTCAGATTCTTCAGGATACATTGTGGATACTGACGGAATAGACGCAGAAAAATTAGCTTTCATTATGGATTTGAAAAATGTACGCAGGGGACGTATCTCTGAGTATGCAGACAAATTTTCAAGTGCTAAATTTATTGCAGGAAAAAGACCTTGGGAGGTTAAGGTTGACATCGCTTTGCCTTGTGCAACCCAAAATGAATTGAATGGTGAAGAAGCAAAGCATTTGGTTAACAACGGTGTGATTTGCATCGCTGAAGGAGCAAACATGCCTTCTACACCTGAAGCCATTACCGAATTCCAAAAAGCTAAAGTACTCTTCGCTCCAGGTAAAGCATCCAACGCAGGTGGTGTTGCAACCTCTGGATTGGAAATGTCGCAAAATTCATTAAGAATGTCTTGGTCAGCTGAAGAAGTTGATCAAAAACTTCATGGAATTATGGTTTCAATACATGAGGCTTGTTTGAAATATGGAAAACAAGAGGATGGATACATCGATTACGTTAAAGGTGCCAACATTGCCGGTTTTGTGAAAGTTGCAGACGCAATGATTGACCAAGGTTTGGTCTAAGCACATGATTTTTGAACCCACTTCGGTGGGTTTTTTTTATTGTATTTATTTAATTTATATCCTTTGGTTCGCGATAAAAAATATACCATAGCATTTGATAAGACAGGCTTTTCTGATGCTGAATTGTTGGAAATCTACAAAGCAATCCTTCTGCCTAGATTGATTGAAGAAAAAATGCTCATATTGTTGCGTCAAGGGAAAATCACAAAATGGTTTTCTGGTTGGGGACAAGAAGGGATTTCTGTCGGCTGTGCCTATGCCTTGGAAAAGGATGAGTTTATCCTTCCAATGCATAGAAATCTCGGTGTTTTTACCACCCGTCAAATTCCCCTGAATCGTTTGTTCTCCCAATTCCAAGGCAAAATGAATGGGTTTACGAAAGGAAGAGACCGCTCTTTTCACTTTGGATCTATCGAACATCATTTGGTAGGTATGATCTCCCACCTGGGTCCTCAATTAGGCATCGCGGATGGCATCGCTTTGGCGCAAAAACTCAAAGCGTCACAAAAAGCTACCTTGGTTTTTTCCGGTGATGGAGGTGCGTCAGAAGGAGATTTCCATGAAGCACTGAATGTCGCTGCCGTTTGGGACCTTCCTGTTATTTTTTGCGTAGAAAACAATGCATGGGGCCTCTCTACTCCGTCAGCTGAACAGTTTAGGTGCAAACAATTTGTTGACAAAGGCATCGGATATGGAATGGAAGCCGTTCAAGTGGATGGGAATAATATTCTTGAAGTAATACGTGTTATTCGTAAAATTGCTATTGAAATTCGCGAAAATCCTAGGCCTTACCTTGTTGAGTTGATGTCTTTTCGCATGCGAGGACATGAAGAAGCTTCAGGAACAAAATACTACCCGGATGGGCTGCAGGAAATTTGGGAGGAGAAGGATCCCGTGGAAAACTTCGCTCAGTTTTTAGCAGCGGAAAATGTCCTTTCGATCGAACAAATGGATGCCATTAAAGCAGAATTTAAGGAACAGATTAAGGTTTCATTTGACGAAGCAAATGCTGAGCCCGACATCGTACCCAATGTACAAGCGGAAGTTTCTGACCTTTTTGCACCCTCTGAGTTTATTCCTTGCCATCCTGCGGGTCCAACCAAAGAATTAAGATTCATAGACGCCATCCAAGAGGCTTTGATTCTTGGAATGGAAAAACATCCTAACCTGGTTTTAATGGGACAGGACATCGCGGAATATGGAGGTGCTTTTAAGGTTACCGAAGGTTTTGTGGATCGTTTTGGAAAAGACAGGGTGCGAAATACACCCCTCTGTGAGTCGGCCATTGTTGGTGCTGCTTTGGGACTTTCCATTTCAGGGATGAAGGCTGTTATGGAGATGCAATTTGCCGATTTCGTTACCTGTGGTTTCAATCAAATAGTTAACAACCTCGCAAAGATTCACTGGCGATGGGGACAAAATGCGGACGTTGTTGTTAGAATGCCAACAGGGGCAGGTACAGCAGCCGGACCTTTCCATTCCCAAAGCAATGAAGCATGGTTTACACACACGCCAGGCTTGAAAGTCGTTTACCCTTCCAATCCAAGCGACGCAAAAGCATTGTTGATTGCAGCCATAGATGATCCAAATCCAGTTTTGTTTTTTGAGCATAAGGGAATGTACCGAAGCGTAAAATCCATGGTGCCAGAAGGGTATTTCAATATGGAAATTGGAAAGGCGAAAGTGGCTTCAATTGGAAATGCGTTAACCATTGTGACTTACGGCTTAGGCGTTCATTGGGCCTTGGATGAGAAGGAAACATCGGGAATGGATTTAGAAATCATCGATTTATGTACCTTGTTGCCTTTGGACACCGAAACAATTTACACTTCCGTTCGGAAAACCGGTAAAGCACTCATACTTCATGAAGATTGCCTGTTCGGTGGTTTAGGGGGTGAAATTGCCTCGCTTATCAATGAACATTGTTTTGAAAGTTTGGATGCGCCCGTCATGCGCGTAGGTTCACTGGACACGCCTGTTCCCTTTGCAGCCCAATTGGAGGAACAGTTTTTACCTCAAACGAGGTTTAAAGAAACCCTTGGTAAACTATTCTCCTATTAATAATTTCGGGGGTGATGGGTCAAAATGGCCTCACGAAGAAATCTTTGGTCGAGGTGAGTGTATATTTCTGTTGTCGTTATAGACGCATGTCCCAACATTTCCTGTATTGCCCTTAAATTTGCGCCTCCCTCCAAAAGATGCGTAGCAAAGGAATGTCTGAAGGTGTGTGGAGATATTTTTCGCTTCAAACCTGTGGAAATAGCTGCTTGTTTGATAATGGTGAATATCATTTCTCGGGTGAGCCGGCTTCCTCTTCGGTTTAAAAACACAATGTTTTCCTCCCCTTTTTTGATGTCCAACTTTTTACGTTGATGCTCCATGTACCACGAAACAGCCGTTTCAACGCTTTTACTGACAGGTACCAACCGTTGTTTATTTCCCTTTCCAATCACCCGAATGAATCCTTCTTCAAAAAACAGTTCCGAAATGCGTAGTTCAACCAATTCACTTACCCGTAAACCACAACTGTACAAAGTTTCGATGATTGCGCGGTTGCGATGTCCTTCGGGTTTGGATACGTCAATGGAGGCGATGAGGGCATCAATTTCAGCAACCGTTAAGACTTCAGGAAGTTTTCTGCCTATTTTGGGTTGCTCTAACAACTCGCTTGGATCAACTTTTAAAGCGATTTCTATGCGCAAAAAGTGATAAAATTGTTTGATGCCAGAGATGATTCTGGCTTGGCTTCTGGCACTTAAACCCAGGTCAAATAACAAAGCAATGAAAGATTTTAAGTCGGAATAGGTGATTTCTATTGGAGATTTCTCTTGTTCCAATGCATACGATTTTAACTTCTGAATGTCTTGTTCATATGCCATCCATGAGTTTTCCGCCAAACCTTTTTCAATTTTAAGGTATGAAACAAATTCCCTAATATAGCGGTCCCAATCCATGCGTTATGAAAATTGACATAGTTAACGGTCCAAACCTAAACTTGCTCGGACAACGTGAGACAAATATATACGGTTTTGAAACTTGGAATGTCTACTTTCAAAAATTGAAATCCACGTCAGATTGTGTGTTGAGAGATTTTCAATCAAACATTGAAGGGGAATTGATAGATTTTTTGCAAAAAAGCGATGCAGATGGCATTGTTTTCAATGCGGGTGGCTATACCCATACCAGTGTTGCGCTGCGTGATTGCATTTCTGCACTCTCGATTCCGGTAGTGGAAGTACACATTTCCAATGTTTCTGCTCGGGAAAGTTTTCGCCACGAATCGCTGCTTTCACCTGTCTGTGTAGGTACGATTTTCGGTTTCGGACTCAAAGGATATGAAATGGCTTTGCATTATTTCTCTTCAAAAATGAACTAAAAAGGGTAAGGCATGTAAGGCAAGAAAAAAATTACCATGAAAAAAATTTTCTTCGCCTTTTTTACTTTTTCAATCTTCTTATCAAATGCGCAAATCGCGCCAAAACGTAAAATTCAACTGGTCATCCTTTTCGATACTTCCAACAGCATGGATGGATTGATTAATCAAGCCAAGTCAAAGATTTGGTCTATCGTGAACGAAACTTCAAAATTGACCTACCAAGGTATACAGCCGCAGCTTGAAATTGCGATGTATGATTACGGAAACCAATCTTTAAATGCCAAAGATTATTGGATTCGAAAGCAAATGGACTTCACACAAGATTTAGATTTGGTTTCAGCCAAGTTGTTTGGATTGTCAACCAATGGGGGAGATGAATTTTGTGGGGCGGTAATACAAAAGTCACTTGCGGATCTTCAATGGTCAAAAGACAACAAAGATTTAAAAATGATTTTTATCGCGGGAAATGAACCCTTTAACCAAGGACCGATTTCCTATACTGAAGCATGTGCCGCGGCAAAAAACAAGGGGGTTATTGTTAGCACCATTTTTTGTGGAGATTATACCGAAGGCGTGAACACATTCTGGAAAGACGGAGCAACCTGTTCGGGAGGTGATTATTTTAACATTAACAGCGACAAAGCCATTCAATACATTTCAACGCCTTACGACCAGCAAATCCAAGAGTGCAATACAAAATTAAACGGGACCTATGTTTCCTTTGGTGAAAAGGGTTTTGCAAAGAAATTGGAACAAAAAAACCAAGACGAGAACGCTTCCACGCTCAATGAGGAGGTTTTAATTGAACGAACAAAAGCAAAGTCGAGTGCGAATTACAAGAATACAGATTGGGATTTGGTAGATGCTGTAAATGCGGATTCTACCCGAATATTTAAATTGGAACCCGAAGAATTACCTGCAGAGCTAAAAGGCAAATCAAAAGAAGAAATACAGAAGTACGTAAGTGATAAAAATCTTGAAAGAAGCAATATCCAGGCTGAAATCACCAAGCTTTCAGTGGAAAGAGAAAAATACATTGAAACTGAAAAACTGAAAAACAATACTTCAAAGGAGGATGATTTAGGAATTGCAATCTCAAAAAGCATAAAAAAAGTCGCGTTAAAGAATGGATTTGAATGATGTTTTTCTGCTTAAACGACTGGATATTTTCATATTTTTGAAGAAATTCACGATATGAAGCTTTTAAAAGAGGATAAGATAAGTTATTTGAACCTTGGTTTAATGTTCATCACAGCAATTCTCGCTTTTGTGATGCCCTTTGAAACCTTCCTTTTTGCCTATGCTTTTTTAGGACCCTTACATTACCTTACGGAAATAAGTTGGTTGCACGACCGAAATTATTTTGCCAAAGGTAAGTATGACTTTTTGGTGCTACTGATCATTGGCATTGCCTTGTCCTTCGCTGCCTTCTCTGCGGATTTTGGTTATGAATCTGAAATGTATACGAAGTTTGTTGAAATGAACTTGTTTGACAAATTGCTGGTTTTTGCATTGATTTCTTCGATTCTTTTTGCTTTGGTGAAAAACCTCTTTGTAAAAATCGTTTCGATCTTATTGATTTATGTTTTCATCAACGGTTGGTTAAGCCCTGAAAATGCAACTGAAAACCAAGCGAGTACCACTGTTTTTGCCCTTACGTCCTTGGTTCCAACCCTCATCCATGTGTATGTTTTCACAGGTTTGTTCATGCTCTTTGGGGCGCTTAAGGCAAGAAGTAAATCAGGACTTTGGCAAATGGTTGGTTTTGTGGTATTTCCCATCCTATTGGTGTTTTACCTTCCCGTCGACACGAAAAATACACATTTGACAAAATATGGGGAGGATGCTTACTACGCTAAAGGAAATGGGTTTTTCAATACCAATGCAAGCATCATGGACCATTTTAACATAGGTGAACAGCCCATTTACACCAATAAAATGTACATCAATGACGTGCTCAGTAAAGATGCAAATGCTACTCCCATTCAAAAAAAGGCTTTTAAAGATTCTGTGAAAACGATGATGAATAAACCATTTTTAATTCGTGATACCCAGAATCCTTATTACATGAAGGAACTCGAGGTTAGTAAAATTGCAGGGTATAAAAAGAATGTGTTCTGGAACCTGATTTTTAATTCGACCACAGGTATAATGTTGATGCGTTTCATTGCGTTTGCATACCTCTACCACTATTTGAATTGGTTCAGTAAAACAGAAGTGATTCGATGGCACAAGGTTTCTAAAGTGCGTTTTATTTTGGTAATCGTCTTATGGTTGGCCGCTTGTGGATTCTACATATACGATTACAGCCTAGGACTCAGCGTATTGTTTTTCTTGAGCTTCACACACGTACTGTTGGAATTCCCATTGAACATTGTTTCCATCATTGGAATTGGAAAAGAGAGTGTGTCCATCGTAAAACATGGGTTTAAGCCCTTGCCTTCAAAGTCTTAGGACGCTTACCAAGTAAATAAAGGCTTTTCAGACATCAGGGCATTTACAGTAGTGCGGATTTCTGAAATTTCCTCCTCCTTGCTTTTTGCCATCAGCGCCCGGTCAATCAGCGCAACCATCGTAAGGATTTCATTTTCTTTTACCCCCCTTGAAGTAATGGCAGGCGTACCAATTCGAATACCTGAGGTTACAAAAGGAGATTCGGTATCGTAAGGGACCATGTTTTTATTAACCGTGATGTCTGCTTTTACCAAGGCATTTTCTGCATCTTTCCCCGTGATTCCTTTGTTCCGTAAATCAATCAACATGCTATGGTTATCCGTGCCTCCAGAAACAATGTTGTATCCAAGTTTCATGAATTCATTGGCCATTACACGGGCATTTTCTTTCACTTGTTTCATGTAGGTAGTGAATTCAGGTTTTAGTGCCTCCCCAAATGCAACGGCTTTCGCTGCGATGACATGTTCCAAAGGTCCTCCTTGAATGCCTGGGAATACAGCGGCATCTAACAATGCAGTCATGGATTTTAAATTTCCATTGTTCCAACGTAAGCCAAAAGGATTCTCGAAATTGTTTCGCAACATGATCACCCCACCCCTTGGTCCCCGAAGGGTTTTATGTGTAGTCGTTGTAATGATGTGGCAATGTTCCAAGGGATCGTTTAGCAATTTTGTGGCGATTAATCCTGCAGGATGGGAGATGTCTGCCAACACCAATGCGCCAATTTGGTCAGCTATGTTTCTAATTCTTTGGTAATCCCAATCACGGGTGTAGGCACTTGCACCACAAATGATCATTTTCGGCTTTTCTTTCAAGGCGGTTGCCTCCATTGCGTCATAATCAATCAAACCAGAGTGCTCAAGCACTCCATAGAAGAAAGGTTGGTATAACTTCCCGGAGAAATTCACAGGAGAACCATGCGTGAGATGTCCACCATGGGAAAGGTTGAATCCAAGGATTTTATCACCGGGTTTTAGGCACGCAAGAAACACAGCTGCATTCGCTTGGGCTCCAGAGTGGGGTTGTACATTTGCCCACGTAGCTCCAAATACTTTGCAAAGTCTGTCAATGGCTAATTGTTCAATTTTATCTACGACTTCGCAACCTCCGTAATATCTTTTTCCTGGCAATCCTTCAGCGTATTTGTTGGTGAGAATACTTCCCATTGCTTCCATAACCTCATTGCTAACGTAGTTTTCAGAGGCAATCAATTCGATTCCAAAAGTTTGACGGTGTTTTTCTTCGTTGATTAAATCAAAAAGTACTTGGTCATTTTTCATGTTATGCATGGATTATTTTGTTGATTTCATTAAGACCTGATTTCAGCGTAGTCTGTGGTTTGAAGTCTATGAGTTTGAATAGTTTTTCAGAATTACCAATTCTACGCTCTACTTCATAATCGTATCTTTTTTTAGGGGCATCGATGTATTTTATTTCAGATTTTGAATCCGTTAATGCCACAATTTGTTGAGCCAATTCATTCACTGTCCACTCCGTTTCGTTGGCAATGTTTACAATGTGAAACCCATCAATTTTCATCAAACGAATGCAGGCTTCAATTACATCATCAATGTAGGTGAAATCCCGGGTCTGGTTTCCATTTCCGAAAACCGTAATGGGTTGGTTGGACATTGCTTGTTCAAAAAACCTTGGAATGACCATTCGGTTGTCTTGATTTCCCCCATACACATTGAAAAACCTTAAGGCGATGGTATTTACTCCCTTTTCTTCAAAATGACTGGCCAGAAAAATTTCATTATACCTTTTTGCCATGGCGTAAGAGGTTCTTGGGTCTACCAAGACATCTTCGGTCAATGCCGTTTGAACAATTGCGCTGTGGCTGTAAATACCACTCGTGGAAGCATAAAACAATTGCTTAACTTGATGCGTGTGCACCGCTTCAATTACGTTTCTTGTACCGATGACTTCTACGTCCATGGTTTCAACAGGATGATCCGCAACGACATCAACGCCTAAAACGGCTGCAAAATGGTACACAACCGAAACGCCTTTAGCACATTCCATTACCAAATCCCGGTTTCGGACGTCCCCTTCGATGAAGGTTATGTTGCTTTGAAGAAATGCTGGAATTTTATTACCATTCAGTAAATTGTCGAGAACGACCACGTCATAGCCATCCTTGACCAAACGTTCAACCAAATGACTGCCAATGAAACCTGCACCTCCCGTGACCAATACTCGCATGAAATGAATTTTTACAAATATCTTAAATTTTCCTCAGAAAGTAAGGTAACGTTGAACAGAATGGAAGGTATGGGTGATTTCGCTGAGTTCCTCATTCCAAATGTTTTTTTCAACAAGTGCGTCGATTCTCACCCTTCCGGAAGCATGAAGAATTTTATCATCCTTTAAAAAAATGCCCACATGAATGATTTTTCCCAACGCATTTTGGAAAAAAACCAGGTCACCTTCCCTTCGATCCTCCCATGAGATATTGGTCCCGGCATCCATTTGGTCTGCGGAATCGCGTGGAAGTTTATATCCAAGCGAATGATAAAACAGTTGTGTCAGTCCCGAACAATCCATGCCGAATGATGTTTTTCCTCCCCACAAATAAGGAACATTCACAAGTTCATAAGCGAGTTCCAATCCTTGTTTATGTGGAAAAATGGACGACTGTTGGAATGAATGGTTTCCAATTGCAAATTCCCGTGAATCGGTAATATACGAACCGGAAGGTATGTTTTCAATGCCCCAAGACGTTGAAAGTTTCGTGAGAAAAGCGGTTGAAACAACGCGTTCATCGTGCCACTTTTGAATTTCTTTTTGCGTTAATCCGATTAAATGCCTTCGGTCAACAAATCCAACATAGCCATCGGTAAAACTTTGAACGTGAATCCAATGCGATTCTTGGCCTAAGACGCTGACGGTTTCCCCAAAGGTAAGTTGTGAAATCATCTCTGATTGGTCGGTGGTTTCCTTGCGCATGGCGCACACAGGTGCGTGACAAAAAGCTAAAGTTTGATGGGGCTGTAACAATTTCATTGCGATTTCTTTATCCACAAAAGTAATGAAGGACACCCAAATATGATTATTTTTGTTCCAATGGCAAATGAAGAGAAATTAATACTTGTAACGAACGACGACAGTGTAAACGCCAAAGGCATTCACGCTTTGGTTTCGGTAGCAAAACAGTTGGGTAGGGTAATCGTCGTGGCTCCAGACAAACCGCAATCAGGGATGGGACATGCCATTACCTTGAGTGACCCAATCCGAATCAACAAAATAGATATTTTCCCTGGCGTTGAGGCCTATTCTTGTTCAGGTACCCCAGTGGATTGTGTGAAAATTGCCATTTATGAAATCCTTAAACGGAAACCGGATGTTGTCTTATCAGGCATCAATCATGGTGAGAATTCTTCGACCAATGTACTTTACTCTGGCACGATGTCGGCTGCGATAGAAGGGGCTATGGAAGGTTTGCCATCCATTGGATTTTCTCTTTCGAATTTTGATCCTGAAGCAGATTTTTCACATGGTTTTCCTTTCATTAAAAACATCATTGAAAAGGTTCTCCAAGAGGGACTTCCGAAGAATACCTGCTTAAATGTAAACATCCCTGATGGGCTTAAACACAACATCAAAGGGGTAAAAGTTTGCGTTCAGGCACATGCTTTTTGGGCGGATCGCTTTGACCGCAGGGAAGATCAGTTTGGAAGGCCTTATTTTTGGTTGACGGGCGCGTTTGATGAGGTAAACCCTGTACCCAATTCAGACTTACATGCGTTACAGGATGGATACATTAGCATTGTTCCTACCCATTTTGACCTTACAAATTACAATGCTTTGGAACAAATTAAATCTTGGAATTTATGACATTGACGAAAGAACATTTTTTAGGCTTCGTAATCGGTATTTTAACCCCCGCAGTTTGTTTGCCATTGGTATTGTGGATTATGGCGTTGTCTTTTTCATATGATTTTGAATTTTTCTGGGAACAGTTCATCACAGATGCGAGGTACACCAGTAAATACCTTTCTTTGTCCTTCATTCCCAACCTATTCTGGTTTTATTTTTTCCTCAACCGTGAGCAATATGAAGTAACGAGGGGTATTATTTTAGCAACCTTATCGATGGTGCCTTATGCCATTTACGTGAATATTTTTTAATGGAACCGAAAAGGGTTTTTATTATTTGTGGAGAAGCTTCTGGGGATTTACATGCCGCCAACCTCGTAACTCAGTGGCGCGCGCAAAACAACGATTTTGAATTCTGTGCATGGGGTGGAAACAAGTTAGAAGCCTTGGGCGTCCCAATCTTGAAAGACATCAAAACACTCTCCTTTATGGGATTTCTCGAAGTAATCATGAACCTTCGGACCATCCTAAGAAACATCAAGTTGTGTAAGCAACAAATAACCGAATTTCGAGCCGATGCGGTCGTATTGGTTGATTTTCCTGGATTTAATTTACGGATTGCCAAATGGGCAAAAGCGAACCATATCAAAGTTATTTATTACATCTCACCACAGATTTGGGCGTGGAAGGAGGGAAGGGTGAAAAAGATTAAGGAATGTGTAGACCACATGTTTTGTATACTCCCTTTTGAATCTGAGTTTTATGCCAAACACGGCATGTTGGTGCATTACGAAGGCCACCCGCTGTTGGATGAAATCGTGAACTTCAGGTCTCAAAATCGCACCCCTTTGCAATTTGACAAACCCGTATTGGCCATTTTGCCCGGAAGCAGAATGCAAGAAGTAAAGCGAAAACTGCCTGTGATGCTTGCAGCTGCACAGCATTTTCCTGAATACCAGATTGTCGTGGCATGTTCGAGTCAAATTGACCTCGAATTCTTTGAGAAATTTCAAGACGAAAGCATAGCATTTATCTATCATAAAACCTACGACATCTTAAACATATCGGAGTTGGCTTTGGTTACGAGCGGCACCGCTACCCTAGAGACAGCATTGTTTGAAGTGCCACAAGTAGTTTGTTACAAAAGCAGTAACTTTTCCTACCAAATTGCAAAAAGATTAATCAAAGTAAAATACATTTCGCTGGTGAACTTAATTATGAATCAAGCATTGGTATGTGAACTTATTCAAGAGGAATGCAATGAATCTCGGATGGCATTTGAACTGAATGCTTTGAAGCGGGGTGAAATGGGACGTGAAAAAGTAGCGTCTGGTTACAAAGCGCTCATTTCTGCATTGGGAAATTCTGGGGCAAGTAAACGGATTGCTTCCAAAATGATTGAAACCTTTTATTCCGGCCATCAGTAAAGGTTCCTATGTTCCGCTACTTATTTGTCATTACCTGGTTTTTTTGTTTCGCTTTTCATTCTTTTTCACAGGATATTCATGTGGGGATGTTTCCCAACAATAAGTTGAAACGTGTCAAATTTGCGAATGCAACCACTTCTTACCATCTTATTGGCGATTCCACCTACATAGGAACGATTGATCATTTTGGATTCTTTGAAGCGATTGCTTTGCCCTCAAAAAAAGTGGAAGTGATTTTTCAAGGTCAGCGTTACTCTGGTTACGAAAGGATTCAATTGGTGGCCACTGAATATAATAAATCCATTGAGTTTACAGGGATTTCACCGGTACTTAAGTCGAGGGCTTTTGAAGGTGACTTTGAGGTTTCCAATGCCGGTAACTACCTTAAAATCGTGAACGCCATTAACCTCGACACCTATTTGGAAGGTGTTGTGGAATCGGAGTCTGGTACGGCGCAAAAACTTGAATACTACAAGGTTCAATCGATCATCAGCCGAACCTTTGCCTTAAAGGCATGGAATAAGCATGCAAAGGATGGGTATAACCTCTGTAATCAAGTACATTGTCAAGCATATTTGCATAAACGGAATGGAAGTAACCTAATTGATTCTGCAGTTGCGTTGACAAAAAACATCATTTTAACCCTCAACGACACTTTGTTGGCTCCCACATTTTTCAGCGCAAATTGCGGTGGACAAACTTGCAATCCAATTCAGGTTTGGAATGAAGAAATTCCGGGATTGGAATCCTTTAAGGATACCTTTTGTATTTATTCACAACAAGCAAAGTGGACAAAAAAAATCACGAAGTCCGAATGGACGCAGTTTCTATTGGGTAAATATCATTACCCAATTGATGATTCTTTAAGTCAAACCAGGTTGTATGATTGGTCCAGCGATGGCCGTACCGCATTTCTAATACACCCGGGTTATGGCATGCCTATGCGTGACATACGAGAGCATTTTGGGTTAAAATCGTCATTCTTTAACGTTGATCAAAGTGGAGATGAGGTGGTTTTGGAAGGAAGGGGATACGGACACGGTGTAGGATTGTGTCAAGAGGGCGCAATGCGAATGTCAAAGTTGGGATATTCTTATCTTCAGATTTTAGGGTATTACTTCCCCAGTTACCAAGTGAAAATTCGAAACTAAGGAATGTTCTTTGGGATGATCACAAATATTTCCTCGTCTTGTTTTTTGAAAAATTTATTCGTTCTGGCGTAAGATTCCAAATAATCAATTTTATAAAGGTCTTTCAAAATGGATCGGGTTTCGGTTAATTTTTGCTTCATTTCAACGTTCTGCGCAACCAGTGCCTTTCGCTTGTTAAGGTTGGTTACAATGGTAAAAATGTCGCTGTCGTCTAAGAATAACATGTAAATCATGAAAATGATTCCTGTGATGGTAAACTTGTTTTTTAGTATTCTAGGAATTTTCATGAAACGAAAGTAGGTAAAAAGCAAAAAACCATCGGTAATCGATGGTTTTCTTATGCATAAGTAATTGTTGAAATCACTTTTCCATACAACTTTTAAACTCTGTGGAATAGAAACTTGCAAAATCTTTATCGTCGATGAGCCATGGTTCAACGGCCTCTAGCAATTCACATGCTTTAAATGGTTTGCCACCATCCCTTGTCTTCATCAATAAGGCAACTTTTTTCACACCCATTTTAAGTACTTTCAAATCAACCGTAGACATAATGAACTCTGTTCCGTTTTCATCGGTAAATTTTTCTCCGTAGGGAGTTTCTTCGTCTAGTTTTTTATACTTTTTCAATTTTGGGATTTCCGTAGTGAAAATTAAGTTCGCACCTTTTGTGTCCTTCATGTTGAATTTCAAATAAGCTTCTAAAAACTTACTGGAGATGGGTGCCAAAGTCACTTGACTGTAAAAATCAACAGCTTCGGCAAGTTGGTCCATGGCATCAGCGTTTTTACTGTCCTCGTCTACAAAAACTTCAATGTTTTCAGTGAGCAAATACGTTTCTAACTCGCTTAAGTATTTTTGATGTTCGTCGTCATAGATTACGCCGTTTTTGTCTAATTCTTTTGCAGCAGCAAAACTTGCAACTGCATCCTCGAAAGCAGACTCAAATCGAGGGTCTGAATTGCCTGTTTTTACCAATCCTAAAAATCCTTTGGATAAAAATAAATTTGGAGTGGGGTCATTTGCAAACTTTGGTTTTGCAACATACTCAGAGGCTTTTTCAACCAATTTCACATAGTTGGGTTTTGGTTTTTGAGCATATAAAGCAGCCAGTTCAGGGAATACGCTTCGAACAGAGATCAAATCTTCCATTTCAGCAGAATACTCATTTTCTTCTTCACCATTTTTCTCAACGATGTTTAATCCAATGGTATAATTACCCAGTTTATTGAAAGTGATTTTAATTTTTTCAGCGTTTTTATTGGTTCCTTTGACGAAGTCCCAACCTTTTCCTGGTTCAACGCTTCCGTTTACGGTCCATGTATATGTTTTTGCTCCTTTCGAAGTAAGTTTAGAAGTGTTTACGAGTTCAACGATGTTTTCTGGTTTTACCTCATTGTTTAATACGGGTACGACCAAGCGTTTGCTCGCTGTAAAAGTTACGTTTTGCGCGAAGAAGAAACTGGTAACTGTTAAGCAGAAAAGGATTAAGGAATGCTTCATTTTATATAAATTTTGCCCGCTTTTTTCAAATTTTATGCCGAAGTTACAATTTAATTGTGACTTTTTATGAGCAGTGTCAATATTTCACAGGCTGCAACGGACAGTTTGGAGCCAGGACCATAAATGCCAAAAACACCGGTTTTGTATAAGAAATCATAGTCATTTTTAGGGATCACTCCACCCACCACAACGAGTATGTCACCCCGATTCTGTTGTTTTAAAAGTTGGATGAGTTCTGGAACTAACGTTTTATGTCCGGCGGCTAGGGAAGATACCCCAACGATGTGAACATCATTTTCAATGGCTTGTTTTACAACTTCTTCTGGGGTTTGAAACAAGGGTCCCATATCTACATCAAAACCAATGTCTGCAAACGCGGTTGCAATGATTTTGGCGCCTCGGTCGTGGCCGTCTTGTCCCATTTTTGCAATCAAAATTCTAGGTTGACGTCCTTCCAATGTTGCAAACTCAGAACTTAATTTTCTGGCTTCATTAAAATCTTTATCTAGCATGGCGTGTGTTTTATAAACCCCTGAGATGGTCTTAATGTTGGCTTCATACCTTCCAAAAACCTTCTCCATGGCAAAAGAAATTTCACCCAATGTACATCTGGCCAATGCGCATTCAACGGCGATTTCGAGTAAATTATCCGAATTGCTCGCTGCCGCTTCCAGTTTGTTTAATAGATTTTCTGCTTTTTGGGAATCTCGCTCGTTTTTAATGCGCGCTAACTTTTCAGTCTGTTCCAGCCTTACCATGTCATTATCAACTTCAAGGAGATCCATTTCTGAAGTTTGTTCTGTTACGAACCGATTCACGCCAACAATGACTTCCATTTCCGCATCTATTCTTGCTTGTTTTTTCGCTGAGGTTTCTTCGATCCTTAATTTGGGCAGTCCGGTTGAAATGGCTTGTGTCATCCCACCCATTTCTTCTATTTCAGCCATCAATTTTTTCGATTCATGAATCAGTTCCTGCGTGAGGTGTTCAATGTGCTTACTGCCGCCAAATGGATCGATAAACTGTGTAATTCCTGTTTCGAGTTGAATGAATAACTGGGTGTTTCTGGCAATTCTTGCGGAAAAATCTGTAGGTAGGGCGATGGCTTCATCCAGTGAATTGGTGTGTAAGGATTGGGTACCTCCCAAAACGGCAGCCAATGCCTCAAGACAAGTTCGGGTAATGTTGTTGAATGGGTCTTGTTCTGTGAGCGACCACCCAGACGTTTGACAATGGGCTCGTAGAATTTTTGATTTCGTATTTTGAGGGTTGAATTTAGAAACAATCTCCGACCAAAGCTCTCTGGCGGCGCGTAACTTTGCAATTTCGATCGGGAAGTTCATTCCAATCGCCCAAAAGAAACTCAACCTTGGCGCAAAATCATCAACACTTAATCCGGAAGCAATTCCAGTTTGCAAATATGCCTTTCCATCGGATAGGGTATAGGCAAGTTCTTGTGCTGCGTTCGCGCCCGCTTCGTGCATGTGGTAACCCGAAATGGAGATGCTGTTAAATTTTGGCATAAAACGCGATGTATATCCGAAGATATCAGCAATGATGCGCATCGACGGAGCAGGAGGGTAGATGTAGGTATTGCGTACCATGAATTCTTTAAGGATGTCATTTTGAATCGTGCCGGTTAAGGAAGTCAAATCTGCACCCTGTTCCAAAGCCGTAGCAATGTAGAAAGCCAAGATGGGGATAACCGCACCGTTCATGGTCATGGAAACCGACATTTCATGAAGTGGAATTCCATCGAACAACATTTTCATATCCTCAATGGAATCAATGGCCACACCTGCTTTTCCAACATCTCCTTTTACCCTTGGATGGTCCGAATCATAACCCCGATGGGTTGGTAAATCAAAAGCGACTGAAAGTCCTTTTTGTCCGTTTAATAAATTTCTTTTATAAAAAGCATTGGATTCCTTGGCGGTAGAAAATCCTGCATATTGTCGAATGGTCCATGGTTTTGAGGTATACATTGAGGCATAGGGTCCTCGGCGAAAGGGTTCAACCCCAGAAAAAAAATCTTCAATCGCCAGGGTTGGTGGATAATAAGGAATTTGAATCCCATCAATCTCACTTTGTTTAAATTCACTTTTTGGGACTGATTTTACAAAATCACTCCAATGTGCTTTGTTCATAAGGCAATGTTTTCGTAGAAGTAATATGGAATCCCTAGTTTGGAATGGGGCGACTTTCTCGCTGGAACATCGTTCGAATCACTCAAGAAGCAATTGATGCCAATCATTTTTGTATCGTTGTTGTCAAGGCCAAGTGTTCGTTTTGTTACGGTTTCTTGAATCCATTCGACCACTTGAGCTTCAGGTTTTTCAAGCGATGCCAAGCGGTCTAATTTATCCCAAACAAGGTCGCACATTTGTTGGGTAAGGTAATCAATGATGTAACTCCCCTCGGTTATTTGGTCATACAGATCAAGGTGTGCTTCTTCCTTTAATAGGTTTGAGACATTCATTGCCATACGTCGAGAGAATTCGGACGGACCTGTTATGTTTTGAAAATCATAAGGGGTAATGCAAAGCATATCCACACCGGAGAGGATGGCAACCAATGCTTCGTTGGTATGACGCAATTGATTTGTATTGACATCCTTCAGTGATTTGTTCCTCCAGCCTGTTTTTGCACAGAGAAGGGTGTTGAAATTAGGTTTATCGTATTTTACCTTTAAACATTCAATTAGGACTTGTAAGGATTTGAATTTAGCGATTTCCATGAAGGTGTTTTCTCCGATTCCAATTTCGAAGAGGACAGAGTCTGTTGAATTTTGACGAAGCAAAACCTCAAATTGATGCAACATCCAACTTATTTCTGTTTGTCCATTTGCTCCAGCTGAATAACCATCGAAACCATCTAATTTTAACGTTGAGGACATGGATTCTGTAGTGTGTGCATTGGGGTTGGTTAAGATTTTGAAATTGGATGGGTTCCTTTTTTCAATCCATTGTTTTAAGGCCTTTTGCGCTTCTTCAGAGTCAGCTTCAACAAAGGTTTGGATGTATTGGAAAGCAACGCCTTCAAACAATACGTCTAAGTCGGTTTGGCCATTTTCCCAAGTTACCATGAGAACCTCTGAACCGAAATGTAAGTCGTTTAGGATTTCTTGGTTGCTCTTTTTTGCATTTTCAACGACATGGTAACTTGCCAATTTCCATGGGTTTCTTGTCGAACCAAAGCGTTTAAAATCTACAAAATGTTCGGTGGGGTTGTTGTTTTTGTATTCCCATGAAATGCCTTCAATGGGATCTGTAAAAATTTTTGATTCGGTCGTTTTTAACTCCTTTTGAACCTTATTTTCCCAAACTTCACGTATCATTTTTTTATAATCTTAGGCTCAAATATAACCATTTCATTGCTGAAATCGGATGGGGCACTGCGCTAATAAAAAATGTAAATTTGTCGCGACTATGGCCAAACTTCATTTTATTTGGATTGTAATTTTACTGCTTCTTACGGGAGCGTGTGGCTTAAATGCGAACCAAGAAAAGTCATTAAACCGAGACATTGTACAATATGTTAATGCCTACAACAAGCATCTCAGGTTGTTAGAGACTTCACTTACCCATCCTTGTGTGGTTGACCAACTGCTTTCCTCTGGGGATTCCGTGTTTAAAAACCACTTCCAACATGACCATTGTGAATTGACCAATTATCGCATTGGGACCATCGATTCCAACGGAGACACCATGACAATCGCGTTAAATTTTGATTATGATTCTTTGCAATTGTCTTCACATTCAAATAAAAAAACTATCTATGCAAGCAGTTTTAACAACGGCCTGAATTGGTTTTTTTATGAGAAGAGATTCAAGTCGTTGGTTCATTGTAATCGATTAAAAAACAAGGTAAGATGAAAATTAGGTTGTTGGTTTCAATTGTAGGTTTGGTCTCTTCCTCTTTCGTGTTTGGACAAGGATGGCAACCGGTTGGAAGTCGTTCGCGCTCAATGGCAGATGCCTCTGTGACCTTGACCGATGTATGGTCTTATCACCACAATCCAGCGGCCTTGGCAAAAATGGAAAAATGGGGAGTTGGAATCGCCTATGAAAACAGATTTTTACTGAAAGAACTGCAATCACAATCATTTTCTATAGCCGTGCCTTTAAAAAAAGGGGTGATTTCCGCAGGGATGCAAAGTTTTGGATATACCCAATTTAGGTCTATGAAAGTGGGAATGGGGTACAGTTTGAAACTTTCCGAACTGTTTTGTCTTGGTGTACAAATGAACATGCATCAATTGCGTTTGCCTCAAGGGTATGGTGTTTCTTGGAATGCGACGGGAGAAGCGGGATTGTTGGCGCAAATCACACCGGTTTGGAATGTTGGATTCGCAGTCGTCAATTTCACCCGAACAAAATTAAGTGACTATCAAGAAGATCGTTTGACTACGGTCATGAGGTTGGGCACTTCGTATCGTTTTTCTAAAAAATTATTGGTGGCAGGAGAAGCAGAGAAAAACATTGACTATCCCATTCGAGCAAAAGCGGGGATAGAATACCTTCCCGCCGATAAATTTGCAATTCGTACAGGTTTTGCGACCAGTCCAATCGAAATGAATGTAGGCTTTGGTTATGCATTCAAGAATCAATTTCTCTTGGATTTCGGTACTGCCTACAACCAAAAGTTAGGGTGGTCACCCAATGTTTCCTTTACCTATCAATTGAAAAAATGACAAGGGCTGCCATTGTAATCATTTTTCTTTTGGGTTGGACTTTTCAATCGTTTGCACAAGATAAATCCGAAATTATTCAACAAAGAATCGAGTTTATTTCGGAATTGTATCAATCTGAGAACATTGATTTGACGACGTTCATCGAACAACTTAATTATTACTACGAGCATCCCATAAACTTGAATTATACCGAAGGAAATGAATTGGAAGAAATTGGACTTTTAACCAGCATACAAATCAGTGACCTTTTGCTACACCGAAAGCTATTCGGAAAATACATCACCATTTATGAACTCCAATCCTTGTCGTATTGGGATCTAGAAACCATAGAACTCGTAAGGCCCTTTGTGAAGGTTGATGATAAATTAGACAACATTCACATCACCTTCAAAGAAGCGTTGGAGCAGGGAAAATTTGAGACTTTTTTAAGGTATCAACCCACGATGGAGCATAAACAGGCGTATGACAATGTACCAGATTCAGTGAAAGCAACCAGTAATAATTATTACTATGGAAATAGCGATCGCTACTATTCGAGGTTTAGGTACACGTACAAAACCAACATTAGCGTTGGGGTTACCGCTGAGAAAGACGCAGGGGAACAATTTTTCAAAGGAGCCCAAAAAAAAGGGTTTGATTTTTATTCGGCTCATGTTTTTTTTAAAGGAGGAAAGTACATACGCAGTGTGGCTTTGGGAGATTATCAAGTACAAATAGGACAGGGGGTGACTTTTTGGTCAAGTTATGCTTTTGGTAAAACCTCCGACATCGCTACCGCAAAAAGAACGGCCATTCCATTAAAAGCCTATACCTCCGTTGACGAAAGTCGTTTCATGCGAGGGGTTGCCGTTGATTTGGCATACAAACGCTTTGGTGCATTGCTGTTTGCATCCTCCAAAAAAGTGGATGCATCTTCTGTTTCAGATTCTCTTTACAATGATTTGGAATTCATTTCCACACTGGATTTGTCAGGGCTTCACCGAACCAACCGTGAGATTTCCAAAATGAATGGTTTGCGTGAAAACATCGCTGGCGCAAACTTAACGTACCACCAAGGACTGTTTAAGGTAGGTTTGTCAGGCGTTTACCAAGGGTATGATAAGCCGTATTTGAAAGCTGTGAAAATCTATAACCAGTTTGACTTTAGGGGACAGCATCATTTGAATTTTGGCATGGATTATTCCTACAACTATAAGAATGTGGCCATTTTTGGTGAAGTTTCGAAAGCGTATAACGATAATTTAAGTTCGATGAATTCGGGTTGGGCGATGATGCACGGTGCCCTGATTTCATTGGATTCGAGAATGAGCTTTGGATTGGTCTATCGAGATTATCAAAGGGATTATTATTCGTTTTACAATGCAGGATTTTCAGAAGGCAGTAATACCCAAAATGAACGGGGATTGTACGCCGGGTTTAAAATGAAATTCAACACGGCTTGGAGTATGAACGGTTATGTTGATTTGTTTAAGTTTCCGTGGTTAAAATACGGAGTGGATGCACCGAGCCAAGGCCATGAATTTTTAATTCAACCCATCTACAAACCAAACAAAATATTTGAAATCTACTTTCGATTCCGTCAACAAGTACGCGAAAACAATGCCTCAAATTATGTAGGAGCGGTTACGCCGATTGAACCGAACTTGCAGCGAAATTATCGTTTCAACTTGTCTTATGTAATCAACGAAGCTTTTACTTTTAAAAGTAGATATGAAATGGTAACCATTCAAAGTGATAGCAAAGGTTTCCAAAAAGGGATGATTTTCACGCAAGATTTGTTGTGGAAGCCAAAAAGTTCCCCCATCGATTTGGCACTTCGCTACGCACTTTTTGATACCGACAGTTATGACACAAGGTTGTATTCTTTCGAGAACAATGCTTTGTACGTTTTTGCTGTTCCAGCCTATTATTACCAAGGGAGTAGGGCATACATTCTTGTGAGGTATTCCTTCCTCCGCCACTGCGATCTCTGGGTAAGGTATGGCGTATTTTTGTACAACAATAGATCCGTAATCAGTTCTGGAGCCGAACAAATCAATGGCAGCAGAAAATCCGATTTAGTCGTACAATTGAGAATTACTTTTTAATTTTTTAAAAGTTTTTTGTTACCTAAATAGCATAAAGGCGTTTGGGAAAATAACAGGACTGCAAGCCTGATTGTTTCACCCCTTAAATCTATTTGTTATGACTCCGAATCTCTCGAATTTCCAATTTTCGTCGAAGCCAGAAGATGATATGATCCTCATCGAACGTGCAAAGCAAAACCCAGCTCACTTTGCCCCGTTGTATAAAAAATACCACGATGCAATTTTTAGGTATGTTTTCAAAAGGGTGGATGAGGAAGAAGCCGCTTATGACATCACTTCATGTGTTTTTGTGAAAGCGATCATCAATTTACCGAAATATGAGTATCGAGGGGTACCTTTCTCCTCTTGGTTGTTTAGGATTGCGAAAAGCGAGTTATACCAATCCTTTCGCGACAAAAAAGCAAAACGAACCATTAGCATCGATTCCGTACAAATCGGGAGGGTCATGGAGGAGTTTAGCATTGATGAAAACGAGCACAAGCGTGAGATCCTTCTAAAAGTTCTTCCTTTGCTAAAGGACAAGCAACTTCAGCTGATCGAAATGCGGTTTTTTGAAAAAAGATCCTTTCGTGAAATGGGCGAGATTTTGGAGCTTACAGAAAACAATGCGAAGGTTAAAACCTTCAGAGCCCTGATAAAATTAAAAGCATTATATGCCCAACACAACCCTCTAAAATAAAAGCTATGATAAAAATTCTAGTAAATCGTACGCAACCCTCCAAAGCGGAAATCGCAAAAAGACAAGATTTTAATTACATACTTTCAGCCTTGCCGAAAAAGAATTTACTTTATAGCCCCTGGTTTTATGGGGCTATAGGTTTTTCAAGTTTGGCAGGGCTTTTTTTATTTCTATTAGCCTATTGATATAAAATAACCCTAGAACCAAGGGGGAATAGAAAAATTTTAGTTACTTTAGCAACATGTCAAAGAATGCATTAAAATTTTTCTTTTTGTTTACATTGATGTCAGTGAATGTCTACACCTTGGTAGCTCAAAACATCAACTTCAACTCACAAAAAAATTGGTCTTTGAATAAGAAAGAGTTGATTTTCACAGTGGGTGCTACCCAGTTCACAGGCGACTTAGGAGGCGCGGGATCTTACGGTCATGATTACAGTCTTTATGACTGGGATTGGCCTTCCGTAAGCTATACAGTTGGCGTTGGTTACCGTTATCGTTTTCACCCAAAATTTGCCACCACCACTACTTTGAATTTAGTAAATGTTAAAGGTGATGATGCACTTTCTGAAGAACCCATTCGTAAAGCAAGAAATTTAAATTTCAAAAGCAACATGTTTGAATTGCACCAGCGAATCGAATACATTCTTTTCTCTGTTGAGCGCTTTTCCCCAAGTTTTAGCCGTCCTGGCGAAAAGCATGGAAAGGTTCGAAATCAACAATATTATGTCTTTGGAGGCATTGGTGGAACCTACTTTAATCCTAAAGGAAAATATCAAGGGGATTGGGTTAGCCTACGCCCACTTAAAACGGAAGGACAGGCAAAACCTTATTTACCGATTGCCTTGTCAGTTCCACTCGGATTTGGTTTTCGTTTTGGCTTAGGTACATCTTGGAGAATGGGGATTGAAGCGAGTTACGTGATTGCTTTTACGGATTACCTTGACGATGTGTCTACCGTTTATGCCGACCCGGCCTCCTTGGATGGTCCAATTGCCCAATACTTATCCAATCCTTCTGACCAATCAGTGACCGTAGGACCTGGTTTTAATTGGTTTGGGGCTGGTTACCAACGTGGCGACAAAAAGCAAACAGACGCGTATTATCACTTGAACATCGTTTTTATCAAAAACTTGACTTACAAGGATTATGGTCGTCAACGCATTAAGAATGTCGGCGGTGCAAAAGGAGTAAGAATACGTTAAAAAATTCAATGTATTCTTTACTAAGAAAAATTCTCTTTCTATTTTCAGCTGAAAAAGCGCACCACTTAGTTGTATCCTCCCTCAAATTGGTTTTTAAAACCCCCTTGTTAAATCGTTGGGTGAAAAGTCATTATTCCATTGAAAATCCACTGTTGGAACGCGAGCTTTTTGGGTTGAAATTTTCAAATCCAATAGGGTTGGCTGCGGGTTTTGATAAAGATGCCTATTGTTTTGAGGAGATGGGGAATCTGGGTTTTGGTTTCATTGAAATTGGTACCGTTACCCCAAAACCCCAGGATGGGAATGACAAACCTCGTTTGTTTCGGTTGAAAAAGGACGAGGCCATTGTCAACCGCATGGGATTTAACAATAAGGGCGCTTTGAATGCTGTTGAAAGGCTAAAAAGTCGTACGGATTTCAAGGTGATTATCGGCGGGAACATAGGTAAAAATAAGTGGACCCCGAATGAAAGTGCGACCGAAGACTACCTCTATTGTTTTGCGGAACTTTTTCCTTATGTTGATTATTTCGCCATTAATGTTTCTTCCCCAAACACTGCCAACTTGAGAGAACTTCAAGAAAAGGAGCCACTTACAAAATTGATTTTGGCGCTTCAAGCAGTCAATCATGGTTATGAAAATCCGAAGCCCATTCTATTGAAGATCGCACCTGATTTAAGCAATTCGCAGTTAGATGATATCATAGCGATGTCCATAGAAACCAAACTCGATGGAATCATTGCCACCAATACCACCCTTTCGAGGAGTGGACTGAAAACGGATCCAAGTGTTGTTGCGGAGATAGGTGCGGGTGGCTTGTCGGGGAAACCTGTTTCAGAAAGATCTACAGAAGTGATTCGATACATTCATTCAAAAACCCAAGGAAAACTTCCGATCATCGGCGTAGGAGGGATCCACAGTGCGAAAGACGCTATGGAGAAACTAGAGGCAGGCGCATCGTTGGTTCAGCTTTACACCGGTTTTGTATATGAAGGCCCCAACCTTATTAAAAACATAAAAAAAGCATTGATCAATCATGCTAAGTAACAAAGTGTTTCTAACAGAATGTCCGCGCGATGCTATGCAAGGCATTCATGATTTCATTCCAACAGAATTAAAAGTTGATTACTTGAACGCATTGCTTGCCTGTGGATTCGATAAGTTGGATTTCGGTAGTTTTGTTTCCCCTAAGGCAATTCCACAATTGGCAGACACTTCTGAAGTACTTCCTCACCTTCATTTGGATGGGAAAACTAAATTATTGGCAATAGTTGCCAATGAGCGAGGGGTGGAGACCGCTTTGGCGTTTAGCCAGATTGCTTTCTTGGGCTTTCCTTTTTCGATTTCTGAAGAATTTCAACGAAGAAATACCAATGCGACCATTGCTGAAGCCAAGAAAAAATTGCGAACGATGGTAGACCTGATTCATCAAGAAAAACGCGAAATGATGTTGTACCTCTCCATGGGTTTTGGGAATCCTTATGGGGAACCTTGGTCTCCTTCATTGGTGGTAGATCATGCGAAATCCTTGTTTGAGACTTTGGGGATTAGGCATTTTGCACTTTCAGACACCATAGGATGCGCCGAGCCCGCTTTGGTTTTTGATTTGTTTGGCGCCCTAAGCAATGCATTACCAGACGTAGAAATTTCTGCACATTTACATGTTTTGCCTGAAAAATCAACCGATATTTTTGATGCAGCGTACCGTGCAGGTTGTCGCAATTTTGACTCAGCCATCCTCGGAATTGGGGGGTGTCCTATGGCTACAAATGCATTGACAGGAAATATGGCTACAGAGAAAGTACTGCAGGTTGCAAAAGAACAGGAACTCTTAACGGGAATTGATTTAGACGCTTTCAATACCGCTACAGAAATGGCATCACAAATCTTTAACAAATACCATTGACCATGGAGAATAATATAAATACACCCGAGAAAAAATTCTACCAAAGAAAAAGCTTTCTTTTCATGGTATTTGGTTTACTGTGTTTCGGGATTATGGCAATTCTGATGTTCAGAAAGTCAACCGTAAAAAAGAAGGATAACCCCGTTAAAAAAGTTGTAACTGAAGAAATTTCAACGAATTTCAGAACCAATAAATTTACAGAAGGTCAAGAATATAAAATTTTGGCTGAATTGGGTATTTGCGATACAACACGCGTGGGCGATGAGCTGGGTGCATGTTCACCCAAGTATTTTAGGTTCTTTCCACTTAACCATAAAAAGAAATTATCCGAAAGTTGTATGATCCTAGTCAATGGCATTGCCTACACGGATCCGGGTGCGAAATTTCCAATTCGGAGAACCTTGGTGTTTGAGAAAGAGGGAGGAAAATGGGTGAGTGTAAATAAATTTAAGGGGTACATCATTGGACGGAGGGATGTTCCAAATTCGGATTATGACGACATCGTAATGCGCTTTCGATTGGATGAATATGACGAAGCCTATCATGTGGTTTATACCTGGAAGAATGGTAAATACCAGTTTTCATATTGTGAGGAGTTGTTTACCTATTATAACAAAGGAAAGGTCAGAAAGGAAATGATTGACTCTGTATCTCGTGAAGTAGAAAAGATCTTATTGGAAGAGAACTTGGTGTTTTAGAATTTTTCCATGGCACCCAATCCAAAGAGTGCGAAGTCAAATTTAGCGGGGTCCAATGGGTCAAGTGTTTTGAAGTATTCAATAAGTAAAACATTGGACTTCCAGTCGTTTTGTGTCCTTTCTAAAATCCCAAGTTTGCGCGCCACATTCCCTGTGTGAACATCCAATGGAATGTAAAGTTCGGCCGGAGAAATGCTTTTCCAGATACCGAAATCCACCCCTTTTGCTGCAGACCTCACCATCCAACGGAGATACATATTGAGGCGTTTACAGGAAGCATTTTTCAATGGGTTTGAAATGTGTTTTTCGCAGCGTTGCGGGTGTTCCACTGTGAGCATCTTCTTTCTGAAATTTGCAATACGGTCTACCATTCCTTCATTTTCACCGCTGTTTTTAAAGGCCAACTCCAATCCGCCTTGTTGGTAGGTGTGTCGCAATCCGCGAATAAAAAATGCCAAATCTTTTCCTTGAAAGGTTCTGTGGACAAAGTTTATCTCTCTATTCAAATCGTGATTCATGACGAAATCGTAAGGAGATTCCCCAAATATTTCTTGGAGTTTTTTTCCGCTTTTGAGAATGGATATGCGATTGCCCCATGCGATGGTAGCTACCATCAATCCCATGATTTCGATGTCTTCCTTCCTTTGGTATTGATGGGGAATGGAAATTGGATCGTTTTCAATGAAGTCTGGATGTTCAAATTGAGACGCTTTGGACTGCAGAAAATCAGCAAGTGCGTTCGGATCAGAGAAATCTTCCATCTTGCATTTGTAACATTCTGTCGGCTTTTTCCGCCAATGCTAAATTATGGGTAACAATGACAAAGGTTTGCTGATAGTCTTCCCGCAATTTGAAAAACAGGTCCGTTAACGATTCTGCATTTTTTGAATCCAGGTTCCCCGAAGGTTCGTCAGCTAAAATGACTTTTGGGCGATTCACCAAGGCTCTGCATACCGCTATTCTCTGTTGTTCTCCTCCTGAAAGTTGGTTGGGACGGTGTTTCGCACGGGATTCGAGTCCAACCGTTTGAAGCAATTCCATGGCTTTTTGTTGGGCTTCTTTTTTGTTCAGTCCTTTGATCATTGCGGGAATCATAATGTTTTCACACGCATCAAATTCTGGGAGCAATTGGTGGAATTGAAATACAAATCCTATGTTTTCATTGCGAAATTTTGCCAATCCGTTCGCGTCTAATGAAAACGGGGCAATGCCGTTCAAACTGAAGGTTCCTTTGTCGGGTCTGTCAAGGGTCCCTAAAATCTGCAATAAGGTAGTTTTTCCAGCGCCAGAAGAACCCACGATGGAAACAATTTCCCCTTCCGATACGGTTAAGTCAATGCCTTTTAATATTTGTAATTCGCCGTAATTTTTGGTTAACCCTTTAACGCTTAGCATTATTTTTCAAAATTTAAATCATGGTCCATTTTGTCTCGTTTGGTTCTAAGGTACGATTCATTGTGGACATTGCTTTTGATTTCCAAGGGGATGTTTTCTACGATTTCTAAGCCATAGCCTGTCAACCCTGTTCTTTTCTTGGGGTTGTTAGACATCAGTCGAATTTTTGTGATTCCAAACTCTCGGATGAGTTGGGCTCCAATGCCATAGTCTCTTTCGTCAGGTTTGAATCCCAGCTCTATGTTTGCGTCGATGGTATCGTATCCATTTTCTTGAAGTTTGTAGGCTTTGAGTTTATTTCCCAGCCCGATGCCTCTTCCTTCTTGATTTAAATAGACAATAATTCCTTTTCCCGCTTTGTCAATCATTTCCATTGCCTTGTGCAATTGCGGACCACAGTCACAGCGACAAGATCCAAAAACATCGCCTGTTAGGCAAGAAGAATGTACACGAACAAGGATGGGTTCTTCTTTTTCCCAAGTGCCTTTTGTGAGTACCAAATGGTCTTGGTCTGTATTTTTATCTTTGTATGCATGAAGTTGAAAGTCACCAAATTCGGTAGGCATTTTAACATCAACAATTTTTTCTACATGTTTTTCATTGGCAATTCGGTACTTGATAAGTTCTTCGATTGAAATGATTTTTAGGGAGAATTTTTTTGCGATTTCTAGCAATTCTGGTAAGCGTGCCATGGTCCCATCCTCATTGAGTATCTCGACAATTACACCGGCCTCTTCATGTCCTGCCATGCGAGACAAATCAACCGCTGCTTCTGTATGTCCAGCACGCCTAAGCACGCCCCCTTTTCTTGCACGTAGGGGGAAAATATGCCCTGGTTTTCCAAGTTCTTCAGGTCTTGTATTGGGGTCAATCAGCGCCAATATGGTTTTAGATCGATCGCTGGCAGAAATACCGGTGGTGCAACCATGACCAATCAAGTCTATGCTTACGGTAAAAGGGGTTTCGTAGGCGGCAGAATTGTTTCGTACCATCATTTCCAATCCGAGTTCATCACAGCGTTCTTCGCTTAGGGGCGCACAAATAAGTCCGCGTCCGTGTGTCGCCATAAAATTGATTACGTCAGGCGTTGCATTTCGCGCTGAAGTTAAAAAATCACCTTCGTTTTCCCGGTCTTCATCATCAACAACAATGATTATTTTACCTTGTTTTAAGTCCTCAATGGCTTCGTCGACGGTATTCAAAAGGTGTGGCATATAGAATTAAGCTAAGGGGATGTTTTGAAGTGTTTTTAAGTAAAACTCCCAGAATTTTTGAACCGAAGAAATCTGAACTTTTTCGTCTGGCGAGTGCGCTGCACGGATGTTAGGTCCGAAAGAAATCATATCAACGCCGGGGAGGTGTTTTCCTAAAATCCCACATTCGAGTCCTGCGTGGCAGGCTTTTACTTTGGGTGCTTGTTTAAAAATATCGTGGTATAGGGCTTCCATCACCTTTAATATTTTTGACTCCGCATTGGGTTTCCATCCTGGATAATCACCTGTATGTTCAACCGCGCAATGGGCATTCTCAAAGGCGCTGCGCATGGTCATACAAATTTCTTTTTTGGTAGATTCCACTGAACTCCTTTGGAGGGATTGTGTGGTGAAACTTCCGTTTTTTATGATTACCCGTGCCAAACTGGAGGATGCTTCAACCAATCCTTGAATGTCTGGACTCATGCGGTATACACCATTTTGAATGCCACAAAGCAAATTGATCATTCGATTGCGGTCTGTTGTCTCTACAGCAGAAAGGGTGGTGTCTATGATTTGTGAAGTGAAGCTAAAGTCAGGTTCAATGGAGTGGTATTCCTGGGTTAAGGTTTCGTTGAAGTCCGACAAGATTTGAAGCGTTAATTCCTTGTTTGGCGTAGCAATGACGCAAGTTGCTTCCCGAGGTATTGCATTTCGAAGGCTTCCACCATCGAACGAGAGCAATTGAAAATCTTGTCCATTGCGTATTTCCCAAAGAAGTCTCGCCATCCATTTGTTGGCATTTCCTCGGCCTTTATCGATGTCCATTCCGGAATGACCTCCCAATAAACCACGTAACTTAATTTCTATTGGAACCCAATTTTCATTTTTCGCAACTTGCGTGTATGTGTAACTTGTGTTTGTATCGATTCCTCCGGCGCATCCTATGGACAATTCATCGTCATCTTCGGTGTCCAAGTTCAATAAAATGGTACCATTTAACATTTTGCCATCCAGTTCTTTCGCTCCGGTCATTCCTGTTTCTTCGTCAATCGTAAACAAGGCTTCCAAGGGTGGGTGTGCGATGTCTTTGGAAGAGAAAACGGCCATGATTGCGGCGACGCCAATCCCATTGTCTGCGCCTAAGGTGGTTCCGTTGGCCCTTACCCAATCTCCTTCGACCAACATTTCTATCCCTTGGGTAGAAAAGTCGAATTCGGTGGTTTCATTTTTCTGATGCACCATGTCCAAATGCGATTGTAGGATTACGGCAGGATGGTTTTCCATTCCAGTGGTTCCGGGTTTCTTAATGATCACATTTCCAATGGCATCTTCAAGGGTTTCAAGTCCAAGTGAACGTCCGAAATTCAACATGAACGTACGGACTTCAGTTTCTTTTTTGGAGGGACGTGGAACGGCATTTAAATCAGCAAAATGGTTCCAAAGCGCTTTGGGTTCTAAGTTTCGAACAGACATCTTAAGGGAATTTTGGGTATTGTTGAAAATCAGGGTCTCTTTTTTCGAGGAAGGCATTTTTTCCTTCTTGGGCTTCATTGGTCAAATAATAAAGCAAGGTAGCATCACCAGCAAGCTCCATTAATCCATGTTGACCATCTAATTCGGCATTCATTGAACGCTTAATCATTCGAATGGCCAAGGGGCTTCTTTTCATGATGGTGTTGCACCATTCCACCGTGGTATTTTCAAGTTCAGCAAGCGGCACAACTTTATTCACCATGCCCATTTTCTCAGCTTCTTCTGCTGTATATTGATTGCACAAAAACCAAATTTCTCGGGCTTTCTTTTGTCCTACATGTCTCGCGAGGAAGGAAGATCCAAATCCTCCGTCAAAGCTCCCAACCTTAGGTCCGGTTTGACCAAAGATGGCATTTTCAGAGGCAATCGTAAGGTCGCAAACAACATGAAGCACATGTCCACCACCAATGGCATAGCCATTTACCATCGCAATGACTGGTTTAGGGAGTGAGCGAATGGCTTTGTGAAGGTCTAACACATTTAACCTTGGTACGCCATTTTCAGAGATGTATCCGCCAATTCCTTTGACATTTTGGTCGCCTCCAGAGCAGAATGCTTTGTCGCCAGCGCCTGTTAAGACAACGACGTTGATGTCATTACGCTCCCTGCAAATGTTCATGGCGTCCAGCATCTCCATGTTGGTTTCCGGACGGAACGCATTGTAAACGTGGGGTCTGTTAATGGTGATTTTTGCAATCCCCTGAAAAAAATCAAATGTTATATCCGTGTAGGATTTAATTGAAACCCAATTTCGCATGGTATGAATTTTCGACAAAAATACAACATCTGAAGCGTTAAATGGTTTGGAGAAAAAAAACCTTTTCCCTGTTTATTCTACGGTTACTTCATCCATAAAAATCCAGGGTGTATTTCCTGCTCCGGGTTGGTTTACGGGAATGCTTGCTTCTCCTTTGATTCGAATGGTGATGTATTTCGCACGCGTTTTGAATTTACAGTCCGTTGTTTCACCAGAGATTTTGTACGATTTCACTTTAATTCTGTCGTTCGATTTTGTTGAAATGGTCGCGGTTAGGGGAAGGTAAATCCAAGAATTAGGTTCATAAAGAAAATTCAAAGTGACCTTTTTTAGCTTTTGGCGGGTGGGTAAGGTAATTTGAAATTCCACTTGGCTGGTGTCAAATCCGACCCACTGAAATCCTCTCCAAGGACGTGCTGCTTTTTGTCCATCCACCAAAACCAGGGAGCCCGGGTTGTATTGTTTACTGGGGGGTGTTATGAAATTCACCTCACAACCCATCGCTTTGTGTGGAACGATATCGAAAGAATCCGCGCAGCATACAGAGAAGTAAGTGATGTGAATGGGATCTATTTTTGACGTTTGGCGTGGAATGAGAAGGCTGTCTCCCTGAGCCATCCATTTTGAGTCAGCAGAAGCAAAGTTTGATACCAAAACAACAGCTTCGCTCGTATCGGGAAAATTAAACCTCAGTTGGATGCCGTTGGAAAATCTTTTGAAAAAAGGATGCGGCGTCATGAAATCTAAACAAGGGTAAACGTCCAAATTGGGATTCATCAAGAGGTCAATGATGTGGTAATTTCTCAGTGTTTTTTCGAATTCTGCATAAGGAGGTTTTTGTGTACACCAAAGGGCTTGACTGAGTGCGATTGCCCTTGGGTAAGCCATATACGTCAGCTGGTCAAAACTGGAAATGTATTCCGTCCACAAATTCGCTTGACCGCCCATCACATAACCTGCCTGAGTCGCAGTCATTTCAGGGGAAATTGGAGAAAATTCATACACTTTTTGAAGTGGGGTGTAACCACCAATGGCTAAGGGTTCCGAGGACGATTTACTTTGGTAATGGTCAAAATAACAATGAGACCCAGGTGACATGACTACATAGTGGCCTTGTTTAGCGGCTTCAATGCCTCCTTCCATTCCTCTCCAAGACATAACTGCGGCATTTGGAGAAAGTCCTCCTTCTAAAATTTCATCCCACCCAATGAGTTTTTTTCCTTTGGAAGTAAGGAAACTGTCCATCCTTTTGATAAAATAACTTTGAAGCTCATGTTCGTTTTTGAGGTGGTTGTCTGCAATCACCTTTTGACAATTGGGGCATTTCTCCCAGCGGGTTTTTGGGGCTTCGTCTCCACCTATGTGTACAAAGGGTCCCGGAAACAAGTCGACTACTTCAGAAAGCACATCCTGCAAGAAAAGTATGCTTGAATCTTTGGCACAAAAAACATCGTCGAAAACCCCCCACAATCCTTCTACGCCTTGTTGTTTTCCTGTACATGAGAGTGCTGGGTAGGCAGCCAAAGCGGCCCTGGCGTGTCCTGGCATTTCAATTTCTGGAACGATGTTGATGTAGCGCGCTTGGGCATATTGGACAATTTCTTTGATTTCTTCCTGGGTGTAAAAACCACCATAAAGTTGTTTGTGGTACGTCCGCGGGTAGGTCGAAAAGTGGTTTTCTACCGTGCTGTCTCGCCAGGCGCCAATGGTTGTAAGCTTTGGATATTTTTTGATTTCAATGCGCCAACCTTGGTCATCCGTTAAATGCCAATGGAAAACGTTGAACTTGTAGAGCGACATCAAGTCGAGGTATTTCTTGACTTCATCGACCGAGAAAAAATGCCTTGAAACATCTAAATGCATCCCGCGCCAATTGTATTTTGGGTAATCTTTTACAAAACATGTTGGAACAGCGTAATAAGGTTCATCCTCCTTTTTTGTGACCAATTGCATCAATGAGTGAAGGGCATAAAAACAAGAGGCCTCGCTGGTGTACTGAATCCGAATGCCGGTTTTGGAAACATTGATCGAATACGCGTTCGGATAGCCCCCCAACAATGGATGAAAGGTTACAAAACCGCTGTCTTTGTAGGTAGTGACCAATTCTGTTTGATACAGCTTGGCAACGTCAAAAATGGCAGTTGAAATAAAGGAAGGGGTTGAGCTGGAGTCAAATCCCAACGCATTAAATTGGATGCTGTCCCCTGTGGAAATGTAGGTTACGGGGGTTGGAAGGATCGGGCAATTCGAGGTGTTCTGTCCGAAAACGGTGAGGTTTAAGAGGAAAGTCCAAAGTAAAACGTGTGGTTTCATGGACTAAAATTACAGTTTTGGGCACAAAAAAAGGGCAAATGCCCTTTGATTAATTTTTGTGTACTACGGAGGTGGTGATTTTGGTTTTTACCGTTTCCAACGAATTGCTGTAATTCAGTAAAAAGTTGATCAGATTGTCTGGAGGATTGTTTCCTTTTAATTTAAAACCCTTCTTGTTGTTTTTGTACTTTTTGGTCATACGCTAATTTTTTGAACCTAACGCAAATCATCCTTTGATATTGTTAATGTTTTTAATTCGTTGTATTTTTTTAATTTTGACCACCTACAATACGAAAATTTATGTCAAATATGATCCAACCAGGCGTAGCCTCCGGCGATGAGGTTCAAAGCATTTTTGCTTTGGCGAAAGAAAAGGGTTTTGCGTTACCTGCTGTAAATGTAACGAGTACCTCTACCGTGAACGCAGTCATTGAAACCGCAGCGAAATTAAATTCACCTGTGATTATTCAGTTTTCCAATGGCGGAGCACATTTTTTTGCAGGCAAAGGACTCTCCAATGAAAACGAGCAAGCAGCGATTCTCGGAGGGATTTCTGGGGCAAAGCACATTCATGAGCTCGCAAAAGCATACGGTGCAGTTGTGATTCTACATACGGACCATTGTGCGAAAAACCTATTGCCGTGGATTGATGGATTATTGGATGCGGGGGAAAAATTCTTTCAAGAAACAGGCAGACCCTTGTACAGCTCACACATGTTGGATTTGTCAGAGGAACCCATCCATGAAAACATAGAAATCTGCAAAGCCTATTTAACCCGGATGTCGAAGATAGGAATGACCTTGGAAATCGAATTAGGGATCACCGGAGGGGAAGAGGATGGTGTGGACAATTCCAATGTGGACAGCTCGAAATTGTATACACAACCAGAAGAAGTTGCTTATGCCTACGAAGAATTGTTGAAAATTTCTCCTCGCTTTACGATTGCCGCTGCATTTGGAAATGTACACGGAGTATACAAACCGGGAAATGTCATCTTGAAACCTGAGATCCTTAAAAATTCGCAAGATTTTATTCAAGCAAAGTACAATACGGAGCCGAATCCAGTAGATTTTGTTTTTCATGGCGGTTCGGGGTCTTCATTAACGGAAATACGAGAAGCAATCACCTACGGAGTGATCAAAATGAACATCGACACAGACCTTCAATATGCATTTACCGAAGGGGTGAGGGATTACGTTACAGGGAACATTGAATACCTTAAATCCCAAATTGGAAATCCAGAAGGGCATGACAAACCCAACAAGAAGTACTATGACCCAAGAAAGTGGCTTCGTGAAGGGGAAAAGACTTTTATCAAAAGATTAACGCAATCTTTTTCGGACTTGAACAACATCAATACCTTAGCTTAATATGAGTTGGTTTAAAAGAAAAAAGGAAGGAATTACAACTTCCACGAACGACAAAAAGGAAACGCCTGATGGTTATTGGACGCAGTGTTCAAATTGTAAGACTTTATACATTGTAAATGATTTAGCCAAAAACAATTTCGTTTGCGAACGTTGTTCCCATCACGAAAGAATCGATGCGTTAAGTTATTTTGAGATTATTTTTGATGATAAGAAATTCGAAATGCTTGATCAGGATTTGGTTTCTGGAGATCCATTGCAATTTGAAGACACGAAAAAATACGTAGACCGCCTAAAAGCCACGCAAAAAAACACAGGTTTAAAAGACGCCATTCGCACCGCGAAAGGACAGTTGGATGGCAATCCTTTGGTCATTGCTGCCATGGATTTTGGTTTCATTGGCGGTTCCATGGGAAGCGTAATGGGAGAAAAGATTTCACGGGCCATTGACGAAGCGATACGTTTGAAGGCACCTTTTATGATCATTTCCAAATCAGGCGGAGCGAGAATGATGGAGGCTGGATATTCCTTAATGCAAATGGCGAAGGTTTCAGGGAAATTGGGTCAGTTGGCAGAAGCGAAGTTGCCCTATATTTCTTATTTAACGGATCCAACTACGGGAGGGGTGACGGCTTCGTTTGCCATGCTCGGTGACATTAACATCGCAGAGCCGGGGGCACTCATTGCCTTTGCTGGACCTAGGGTCGTGAAAGAAACCATTGGAAGAGACCTTCCCGACGGATTTCAAAAAGCAGAGTTTTTACTCGAGCATGGATTTTTGGATTTCATCATTGACCGTACACAGATTCGCACCAAATTATCGCAAGCGATTCGATTGTTTATGAATTGATTTTGAAGTGCTTTGGCAATCGTTATAAGCATTAAAGCTTACTTTCCTATGGTTTTCTTTGAAGCGGAAGCTTGGGTTTTGCGTAAGAAAATCGCGTAATTAATTTTACATCAAGGTAAGCGTCCAGTCCCAGGGTGCCAACAATGCCCAGTTTCGTAAGGTCCGCAAAACCATCAGGTGCGACGATTTCATCCGGATACCTCATCCATTCGACTTCTCCTATGAGTATCTGCGTCCCATTCGAGGTCACCTCTAATTTTTCCCTGAATTTCATTCCGAAAGAAACCTGGGCATTCAATACGAAAGGAACAGGAAAGGCTTCGATATGTCCCTCTTGCAGTCCCGTTTCAATAAATTCCGATTCTTCGCGTGTATACCTTGCAGAGGTTTGATGCGCTTGGGCAATGAAACTTTGGTCAATCAAGTTTATGGTAAAGAATTCCGTTGACAGGATGTTTTCTAAGCTGTGGCGTTCTACGCTGTCAGGACGAAAAACCAGTCCAAGCAAGGGTGGGTTCGCTCCGATGTGTACCAATGAGTTGAAAATGGCCAGGTTTGTTTTTTCATCTGCGGATTTCGTAGCGACCAAACAGGCGTTCTTCACTCCTGCAATGCTATTGAAAAAGGTCGTTTTAAAACGTTTCTCTAGGCCGTCGTATTCGTTTCGGGAAGTAATTTTCTTCGACATAATCCTATAACCTTTTCGATTTCATTTTGTTCATTCTGCTTTGTAACACGGGTTACTTTCAATCGGGTTTTAATTCGCAACTTTGTCTCGTGATTATAGCGGGATTTATACTTTTGGTTTTTGTAGGGATTTCCTTAGGATTGATAGGGAGTGGGGGATCCATCTTAACGATACCCATTTTGCTCACATTTTTTGGGTTGTCAACCGAAATGGCCTTTTTTCAAGCCTTGTTCGTGGTTGCCATTTCCTCCTTTTGGGGAAGTTTACTGTCGTTTTATCATCGTCGCGTAGACCTTAAATCCTTGTTGTTTTTTGGAATTCCCTCGGTCATAGGGGTTGTGGTAACAAAATATCTCTTGCTTCCTTTGGTTCCTTTGGATTGGTTTACGTTGTGGGGATTTCATTTCACCAAAGACATTGGCTCTTTGTTTCTGTTCGTGATCCTGATGGTGATGGCATCTTTAAAAATGATTGCAAAACCAAAAGAGGGAGTTCCTAACGTGGAGAATAAGAGCGATGTTTTGTTTGTTTTACAAGGTGTTTTGGTGGGTTCACTTACGGCGACCATCAGCGTGGGGGGAGGTTTTTTAATCATTCCGTTTTTAGTGATTTATCGAGGCCTGGAAATGAAAAAAGCAGTGGGAACTTCGCTTGTATTGATTTTTATCAATGCTACCTTGGCTTTTCTTCTGGGCTTTAAAAACATGCCGCAATTGGAAACAAATTCGCTTTTGTTTATGGGGTTGTCTGCGAGCATAGGAATGCTAATCGGTGTATATTTGCAAAGGTTTATGAAGGGAGAAGCATTGAAAAGAACTTTTGGTTTTTTTGTGTTAGCGGTTGGTATTTACGTGTTGTTTAGCACCATTTTAAAAGGATAAGTATGAAAATAGAACAAATTTACACTGGATGTTTGGCACAAGGTGCCTATTATGTTATTTCCGGAAACGAAGCCATTGTGATCGATCCACTTCGAGAAACAAAACCTTACACGGAACGTGCTAAAGCCGATAACGTCAAAATCAAATACATTTTTGAAACCCATTTCCATGCTGATTTCGTTTCGGGACATGTTGATTTGGCAAAAGAAACAGGCGCTGCCATCGTGTTTGGTCCCAATGCGCATCCAGATTTTGATTTTTACGCCGCAAAGGATGGGGAAGAACTTTCCTTCGGAAATGCAAAAATACGCGTGCTTCATACCCCCGGTCATACCCTTGAATCGACATGTTACCTCCTGATCGATGCGGATGGGAAAGAACAATGCTTATTCTCCGGCGATACGTTGTTTATTGGGGATGTAGGTAGACCTGATTTGGCGCAGAAAGCGGCTTCAATGACACAAGATGAATTGGCAGGGTTACTCTATGATTCCTTGCGAAATAAAATCATGACCTTGTCGGATGATTTAGTCATTTATCCTGCCCATGGCGCTGGCAGTGCCTGCGGAAAGAACATGTCAAAGGAAACCCATGATACCCTGGGAAATCAAAAACAAAACAATTATGCGCTGCGTCAAGACATGACGCGGGAAGCATTTATCTTGGAGGTTACCGATGGTTTGCTTCCCCCACCAAATTATTTTGCGCAAAATGTCGCGCTGAACAAAAAAGGATACGATTCCATTGATGTGGTGATGAAAAGAGGCCTTCAACCACTGTCGGCCCTTGAATTCACAACCCTCGCTTCGGATGCCCTAATCCTTGACACACGTTCGGCATCGGCGTTTTCCGAAGGTTTTATACCTGGAAGTATTTTCATCGGTTTGGAAGGACAGTTTGCACCGTGGGTTGGCGCGTTGATTCCCGATGTTGCGCAAAAAATTCTTTTGGTCACAGAAACTGGAAAGGAACAAGAAACGGTTCAACGATTGGCACGCGTAGGATATGATCAAGTGATTGGGTATTTGGCGGGAGGATTTGAAACTTGGAAAGGTGAGTTTGATACTGTAAAGCGATTCACTGCAGAAGAATTTGTCAACGGTAACAACAAGGACGCTGTTTCTATCGATGTGCGAAAACCCGGAGAATATTCATCGGCGCACTTGCCTGAAGTTTCCAATGTGCCTTTGGATTTTATCAATGACCAAATGGATGCCTTTCCGAGAGGGAAGAAATTAACCCTGTTTTGTGCAGGCGGTTACCGCAGCATGATTGCAGCTTCTATACTGAAATCTAGGGGTTTTCAAGAGGTGACGGATGTAATAGGCGGATTCAATGCAATTGCCAAGACAGGTGTTACACAGGTACAAGCGTCTTGTAAAAATGCGTAAATCCCACAGACAGGTCTAGCGCATTTTCTTGAAGCGATTCACGGAAATAATTCCTGTATCATAGGAACACACCCATGCTTCAATTGCATCGTTGTTTTCATAAATGTCAACGCCAACAGGCTTTCCTGGACAACTGATTTTGTTCACGAGTACAAAACGATCAGCCATGATTTTAAACACTTGAAGTTCGTTTCCTTGGTAACAAGTGACAAACAAATACGCATTGTCTTTGGATAATGCCATGGTCCTAGGTTGCGCTGCGGTGTTTGTTGTGAACAAGGTTTCACCATTCGCAGGATTTACGCATCCTACCTTCGCCAACGAATTGAAAGAAACAAAAAGTCGAGCGGTATTGTCCTGTAAAATATGTCGTGGATTTGAGGCTACTTTAATCTCCCCAGACAAGGTCCATGTTTTGTTGTCAATCACCGAAATGGTGGATCCGCCCATGATCGCAACGTAGGTTTTGTTCGTTTTCTCATCGATGACCATTCCTCGGGGTATGCTGGGTACAGCAATGTTCGTCTTTAATTGGGCATAGGGGTATTTCCCGCCATTCATTTCCAAAACACTCACATTGTAGGAATGCCAATTGCTCACCAAAAGAAAACGGTCGTCTGAGGTACACGCGATAACCTTTGGGGTTTTTCCTGTTTTTATGATGGGAACATAAATCGTATCCATGTTTTTCCCGTCGGCATCTTGAACATAGACGCATTTGTCGCTTTTCGCCATGGGTTTATGTTGGTAATCATACAAGTGAATGGGTACAATTCCTTCCGCATTGTGAAGAGAAACCCATAAAATACTGTCGTGGTGTGATAAAAAAGCTTCCACAGGTTTTTCTTCATAAGATGAAATGGGTTTGTTCGAATCATAATCCCAACCCGTCCCAGGGGTGGCTTTGAATTTAAAAATGCGTTTGATTTGTCTCGACTTTTGGACACATTCCATCACAGACATCCCTTCGAGGTTCATTGCATAAAGGAATTCCATGTTTTTACTGAATACCACAGATTTGGTGCCCCCACTTGCCTTTAAATTTTCGGTTTGGATAAACTTTAGGCTGTCGCATGGGTCAAAGGAAAAAAGTGCTTTTTCTGTCGCAGGAACCTGAGGCTTGGCAGTTTGTTTTTTCGGTGCAGAGGTCACGGAGCTGCAATGACAGAAAACAATGGGAATCAGAAAAAAGACCAGGGAGATTTTTCGAATGTTTTGCATGGGAAGTTATTTTTTTGTTTTGGTCAGTAGGTGAAATCCCAATCCCGCACTGATGCCGACTTGGGCCATGGATACAGAGGTAGCAGGATTGTTACGGACATAGCTGTCACTCCAGTTTATTTCTGCAAAAAAATCAAAGAAACGGGAAACGTATAAACAGGTACCAACCTTCACAAGCAATGCAGGGTTTGCGGACCATTTATAGGAAATGTTGTAATTGTCTTGTGCGATTTCCGTGATGCTTACGCCCGGCTCAAGGTGAATGGAGTGTTTCCAGTTTCGCTTTCCAATGTGATAACCGAAACCTGCATGAATACCCGTATAATTTCTTGGGATGTTTACAGCTTGGAATTTAAGGTTTGCAATGTTGGGCATGAACTGAAAAACTTCACCGCGTAAGCTGATTCTGTCTTCCAAGACGTATTCCAAATAACCATTGAGCATGGCAGCACTTGAATAAATTTTGTAGAATCGGGTGGGGGCAATGGTTGCTGAAGCTTTTAACAAAGAGGGGCCAAAATTCAGAGGTCTCTCGTCTGTATTTATTGCTTGACCGAAGGCAAAACAAGGAATCCACAGTAGAACAAAAATTATTTTCTTCCCCATAATTTCGCGATTTTGTAGTTCAAACTTAGGTTGATTAACAAATGTCCAGATTGAAGCGCACCTTTTTCTTCATGAAATTCCAAAACCTGTGTGTCAAAGTCATAATCGATGTGAATGTGATTTCCCAAATGGAACATGTACTGCGCTGTTAAGGATACGTCGAACCTCGGGGTGATTTCGAAATGGGTTCCTAGTCCGGCTTGTACAGCGGAGCTCCAGCGCTCAGCAAAATGGTTAATGTCAGCCTTGTCTTGAATCAATGAGTAATCGAAGCAATGCCCTGCGACCACGTAAGGACGGAAAAGGGGTTTGTATTTGGTCTGTTGTATTCGGTAACACTTTAATTCTGAAAGTGGATAGTATAGGACACTCCAACCAATATGGTAATCGGTACGATGCGCATAGTTCAGGATGTCACTGGTGATGTAATCGAAAAACCAATCGGTGTTTATTTGTTTTGACAACCTCAAACGGGCATGTCCGCCGATGCCTTTTCCTGGCATTTCATTTTGTTGGTCGTTGAAAGCGCTAAGCGTGGAACGAATGCCAATCGTAAGCATCCCACTGCTGTTAAGTTTATCGTTGTTTTGGGCGTAAAAAACGCCTGTCAGGGCGAGTAAACAAATGAAAGTTCCAATCCTTATCATATTGCGAAAGTATCAATTTTATGCAAAGGTAATTCGTATCTTCGCGAAAAGTAGAATATGCGGGTATATTTGGACAATGCAGCAACCACCCCTGTCGCTAAGGAAGTTGCTGAAACCATGTGTGAGGTTTTAACCCATCAATTTGGAAATCCGTCTTCAAGTCATTCTTTTGGACGCGAGACCAAGGCGCTCATTGAGACTGCGCGAAGAAACGTAGCGAAACATTTGCATTGCCAACCTTCCGAAATTTATTTTACTTCTGGCGGAACCGAAGCAGATAATTTAGCCTGTCACATTGCAGTGAATGAATTGGGGGTAAAAAGAATCATCTCAACGGTACTTGAACATCATGCCGTAGGTCATACGGTAGAAATGCTCCGCGAAAAACACGATTTGGAGTTGGTTTACCTCTCTGTCGATCGACAAGGTCACATTGATTTGAATGAATTGGAGGAACTCCTTAAACAGGAAATACCAACCTTGGTTTCCTTAATGCACGCCAACAATGAAATTGCTACCCTGATTCCGATAGAACAGGTGGCTATCTTGTGTAGAACGCACGGGGCTTATTTTCATTCGGATACCGTCCAAACCATGGGACATTACGCCTTTGATTTGAAAGCCTTGGATATCGATTTCATTACCTGCGCAGCACATAAATTTCATGGGCCAAAAGGCATAGGTTTCTTGTATGTGAACAAGCGCATCAAAATGACACCAATGATTTTGGGCGGTGCTCAGGAACGTGGATTTCGTGGCGGAACGGAGAATATTGCGGGAATCGTGGGGCTTTCCAAGGCCATGGATTTAGCCTACGCTGATTTAGCAGCCCATCAAGCCCATGTGCAGGGAATCAAAAGCTATATGATGGAAAAATTGAAAAGTCACTTTGACACCCTTGATTTCCATGGCGATGTTACCCCAGAAGGTTCTTTGTATACCGTACTTAACGTCTCCTTTCCTGTCATAGATAAAGCATCCATGCTATTGTTTACCTTAGATTTGAAAGGCGTAGCGGTTAGCGGAGGCAGTGCGTGTTCTTCAGGCGCAGCGAAGGGTTCTCATGTGTTGGAAGGCATTGGTGCAGACATGCGCAGACCCAATGCGCGGTTTTCTTTCTCTAGGTTTAACACCCAATCAGAAATTGATTTTGCTTTACAGCAGGTTTTTGAAGTTTTTTCCAAGACCTTGGTGTAATGCAACGCCCGTTAAACATCCTTTTTCTTTGTTCGTGGTATCCGAGTCCCAATACCCCCACTTTGGGTAATTTTATTCAAAAACATGCAGAAGCTGCGGGGAAGTTTAACAAGGTTACCACCCTTTCTCTGCATGCAACGGATGGAGGAAGTAGGTTCGTGGATCGAACAGAACGAAATGGCATAGTCGAATTGCGGGTGTTTTATCCAAAAAACAGAGGCGTTTTCAAAAATATTGTACAGTTTTTTCAATGGCGAAAAGCGATGGCGCTGGGGGTTGAAACCCATCGTACTTTATTCGGTCAACCGGATGTCATTCATGTAAACGTGGTCTTTCCATTGGGTTTGAGGGTGAAAAAGTTTTTTCAAGGCATTCCCATGGTGATTACGGAACATTCGAGCGGTTTACATCAGGGGCCAAATGCTTATCCAAAGTGGATGGTGAAGCGAATGATTCCTGTATTTCGACGGGCAAAAATGATTCTTCCGGTCAGTGCAAACCTCGGGGAGCGAATTAAAGCTTTGTCTGGGGCAAGTTATCAGGTACTCCCCAATGTCGTTCATGAAGAAGTTTTTACAATAGGTGAAAATTCACCACACTTGAATCGCCTGGTGCACATCTCCACGGCCTTCGAGCCTGCAAAGAATGTGTTGGGAATGTTGCGCGCAGTAAATCTTCTTGCGGAAACGCGAACGGATTTTGAATTTCACATCATCAGTGATGGAGATGTGTCCGATGCACGGAAACTTGCAAAATCCCTGGGGATGTTAAATCGCGTGGTGTTTTTTCATGGAACGAAAAGTACGGAAGAGGTTGCCTCGTTCCTGCGAAACTGCAAGGCCTTGGTTTTGTTTAGCAATTTTGAGAATTTTCCATGTGTAATTCCAGAAGCATGGATGTCAGGCGTTCCGGTGATAACGACAGCGGTTAATGGCATTCCAGAATTTGCGAACGAAAGCAATGGCATCTTGGTGGAACGGGGAAATGAAGCACAATTGGCAGAAGCCATGCGGGCAATATTGGATGGAAAAACTTTCGATGCCAGCGCATTGAGGACTTATGCCCTTACACATTTTAGCTACGAAGCCGTTGGAAAACAGTTAGATGAGGTTTATAAAAATTTGATGTGACCAAGGGTCTTGTTGGGATGGATTTGAAATGCTGATAAAACAAAAAAAAACATTTAAAAACTTATAATAATCTATAAAAAATGAATCGATATTTAATCATTTTAAATATTTGATAATCAGATAATTATGATTAAAATAAAATAATAAATTCCGAAATTACATAGACAAAATTCCGAAATTACATAGACAAAATTCCAAATCTGCATAAAATCAGTATCTTTGAATTATGATTCAGAGAATGGCGATAAAAAAACTGCGGGAAATGGCTGAGAAATTCCCTGTTTTGGTGCTTACTGGGCCACGGCAATCGGGAAAAACAACGCTTTTAAAAATGTGTTTCCCAGACCATCGCTATGTGTCGCTTGAAAATCCTCAACAATTATACTTTGCATTAACAGATCCTGAGGGTTTTTTAGCACTTTACGATCGGTATGTTATCATTGATGAAGTACAGAATGCACCTGAATTATTCTCGTACATCCAACAAATCGTAGATGATTCAGACATAACAGGACATTATTTACTGAGTGGATCACAAAATATGTTGTTATTGGAAAAAATAACGCAATCGTTAGCGGGTAGGGTTTACATACAAGAGTTGCTGCCATTGAGTTATTCGGAAATTAATCAATTACATGACCTTTCGATTGAAGATTTATTGGTTACTGGCGCTTATCCGCGCTTGTATGACAAGTCAATTGGACCCAATGATTTTTACCCAAGTTATATAAAAACGTATGTAGAACGCGATGTTAGAAGCATCGTAAATGTGCAAGAATTGAACTCCTTTCGAAAGTTCATGCGTTTATTGGCATATCAGACGGGTCAGTTGTTCAACGCCTCTGAAATTGCTAAAAAATTGCAGCAAAACAGTAAGACCATTCAACGTTGGCTCTCTGTTTTGGAAACAAGTTACATAGCCTTCACTTTAGAACCATGGCACACCAATCTTTCAAAACGGGTTGTTAAAACACCGAAACTTTATTTTTTTGATACCGGATTGCTTTGCAATTTATTGGGGATAAAAAACAAAGAGGATCTAATAAATTCAACCTACAAAGGGGCGATTTTTGAAAATTTTGTGCTCTTGGAATTTATGAAACATAATAAAGGGATGGGCAGGCAGGTCGAATATAATTTTTGGCGCGATAGCAATCAGAATGAAATTGACTTGCTGGTTACCGAAGGAATGAACCTACATTGCGTTGAAATGAAGGCCTCGTTAACCGTACGGCCGGAACACATCCGTGCCTTACATTACCTCGATAAGTTAATTCCTGACCATCAAATGAGGCACACGCTTGTAAACTTTTTTGATGAGACACAACTGCGTAGCAACGAAACCATTTTGTCCTGGAAAAAGGTGGGCGAAGTAAGTGGATAATGTGATTTGAGAGGTTTTCAAATCCCGAGGAACGGGCGTTATTTAAACGAAAACTTCCGCTGTAAAAAATAGCTAATGGTCACCACGACCACCGAGGCAAACACATTGCAAAGCGATGCGTTCCAGTCAAAAGTATCCACCATAAGTTTAATCAATAACCAATTCACCGTAGCGGAAATCAAGGCGCTTAAACCATAACGGAAAAATTGAACATGTCCTTTCAGTTGGCTTTCAACAAAAACCACAAAGCGCATCATGACAAAGCCGAACAAGAAGCTGAATAAACCGCAGAGCGCGGCAATGACTGTGTAACTGTGAATGGAGTGATTAAGAATTGGAATCCAAACGGTTTTGTTAGGGAAAATCCAATGGTCGAATGTATAAAACAAGACCCACCCCAACGCCAAATTTGTTGAACCTGCAACCGCGTAGTAATAGGTTGTTTTGTCCAAAAACCGTCGGAACAAAGGATAGAAAATGTCCAAAAATCGATGAATCTGTGCCCTCATATTATTTCCATTCTATTTCGTATCCCGTATGCCTCCGAACATTGAAAACATTTTGATGGTCGATGTATAAATATTGTCCCCGTATGCCTGTTAAGGTTCCTTGAATTTCATTCATTTTGTCAAGGTTGATTGCCTTTACATTTTCTGGATAGGTGTCAACGGGATAGTGGAATTCAAAAATCGTTTCGTCTTCCGTGAAGTATTGTCCAATGTCTTCGGGTAAATGTTCCAACAGCTCCCATTTTTCTTGAACCAAATCAATGGCATTGGGTTGTAGGTCTCTCAACATGTTTTGCCAATTGGTGACATCGCTGAACATTTCCTTCAGTGCAACTTCAATGACTCCGGCCAAATATCGATTGGGTGTTTCGGCCAAGATGATTGCTTCCCTTGCGCCTTGGTCTATCCATCGCGTAGGGATTTGCGTAGCTCGCGTTACGCCCACTTTTACTTTATCTGTTGCGGCTAGGTACACGACGTGAGGTTGGTTGTGGTTTTTCTCTTCATACGCTAAATCGCGACCCCTGCCTAAATGCGCCTCGCACAATTCCGGATGAATGATGCAGGGACTCGCCTCAGGTGCGTTGGAAAAACAAGGGTAACAAAACCCTTCACCAAAAGATTTTTTGGTGATTTTCGAACAAGCGCGACAGTAAATGTTCCCGGTGAATTTGAGGTGTATTTGCTTCCCAATAAAATCGTTCACCAAGATACCGTCCTTTAAAAAATATTGAATCGGTTCGCTGTGTGTGTTGGGCATTCGGTGTAAGACAATCATTCCGTAGGCAGTAGGTTCATTTTTTGGGCAAAATGGTAGCAATAATCCTTGAGGTCTTCACAAATCAAATGTTCGCCTGTGGCTTTTTCAAACGTATCTGCCAAGGTCAACAAGGTTTGGTGAAAAAACTGCTTCATTTCATCAACCGTCATTTCAGGTGTCCATAGGTCGATTCTCAAAGTGTTTTGCTCGTTTTTATCCCAAAGAGAAAGCATAAATGCCTTTGATTCTTGGTTTTTTGCGTTGCTGTCTGCGGCTGTCCAGTGTATTTTTTCAGGTACATTGTTTCCGTCCAAATCAATGCTTAATTCAATGGTAGAATTTCTTGTCATGGGGTTGTGTTTACTTTTTCTTCGGTTTATAAGATTGAAGGATTTTCAAATACGGCGTATTGATCAACTGTTTTAGGGAGACATCGTTGTCTTCCATGTATTGAGAAACGATTTGGTAGCCTAAAAACTGACCCATGCGATCGGGACTTTCAGCAGGCAATCCCATTGAAAAGGGTCCATCTTTCAAAAGGCTTTGTTTTGGGTCTTCTCCGGAGTTGTATAGCAATTGTTCATCTATTAAAAACTGCCACAAAGCACGTTCGTGCGTAATTGCATACTGGTGGTCTTTTTTGGTATACCGAAACAAACTGTGCTCAGGATGGTCCGGTAGACATGCCTTGGTAATAAAAAGCAATTTGCCCCATCTTATCATTTCACTGGCAAAATTCTCATTGGTTTCCGCTATGTAATGCGTAGATAACCAACCCAAGACAACATCGCGCTGTAAATAGTCCGCTTCCATTCCTTCCTTAATCCAGCTGTAAAAGGGTTGGTTAGGCAATTCCTTGATGCAAGGGTTTTTTGCGCCAAGATAACGTTCCAATCCAATGGCAACAGAGGTTTCTGTACAAAATACTGATGCCGTAAAACGGGAATTCACATAATGGATTTTAGAGGGAAACCTTCCTTTGGGAAAATGATATTTTAAATGTAAAAAGGCCGTTTTTAGCCCTGCTTCCTTTCTTTTTTCACCTTTGAATTTCGTTGCGATTTCCTTCTCCAGTTTCTGGATATAGGCATTGGAATAATAGGATTGAACTTCTTGTTGAAATTGCAGATCCGGTTTCAAACGAATGCCATAGCAATATCCGAAAAGGTATCGGGTGATTTCTTGGTCCTGCTGCATTAACACATTCCTTGTTTTAACATAATCACCCGGGCGAGCATGCGACAACAGAGAATCTGTATTGTAAAATGTAAGGCCTAATTGAACATCGGAGACATCGACATCATACGAATTCGAATCACAGGAAGGTAAGAAGACGAGGCATGAAAGAAAAATGAAAGCATATCTCCAAAAATCCATGGATTAGTATTATTTTTATTTCTCAAAATTAATACAATAATACACCTTATGAAAAAAGTATATTCTTTTTGTCTTGCCCTTATCCTTGCCGTAAGCACAACCCTCACCGTTTCAGCACAAGCAACAGAAAAGAGAACGATGCAAGCAGGTATGACCGGGAATTTTGGAATCAATATGGTGAATGTGTTAGACAATCACATGGAAAAAGAAAGCTTTAACCATGATCTTTCCATTGGAATGGCCATCCATACCAGTTTTAAAAGTGCTCCAAATTTGGGATTGGCTACAGGTTTTGAGTTTGATTTTACCAAATTGAATTATGCTTTTTCATCAGATTCTGTATTCTATCGCTACGACGACACGCAAATTTTTAACAAAGGACAAGTAGGAGGAACTGAATTTTTATTGAGAGACCGAAAAATGAGCAATGTTTCTGTTTCCATTCCTTTGATGATGTTGTTTCGTACCGAGGCTGTAGGGGATTGGAAATTCTTCGGGAAGTTCGGGCTTCGAAACAGTTTTCTAATATCACAAAAAATTACAGACAATGGTTTTGATGTGACCCAAGTACCCGTTCAATTGACTACGGCCAAAGAAAACACCAACATGAAGTCTTTTGGTGAAAACTTTTTTTACAGGGGCTCAGTAGGTTTTTCAGCGGGTGCAGAATGGAATTTTATTGGTTCCACTTCCCTGGTTCCAGAACTTGGATTCTACTATGGTTTAACACCTTTGCATTTTAGGGCAATTGGGGATAACTTCACTTTGTATGAAGCAGATGGGACCTATTTCTACCCACGTGCCAAACAAAATCAATTGATCCTTAAAGTTTCTATTTTATTCTAATTGGAACAAGAAGCAGCGTTTATTGTTGATTGGCTTCATTCCTATTGTGAAAAGGCGAATCAAAAAGGTTTTGTAATTGGGATTTCAGGAGGCGTGGATTCTGCAGTAACGTCGACCCTTTGTGCCATGACCAACAAAAAAACCCTTCTCGTTAGCATGCCCATTCTTCAGCAAAAAGACCAACTTGCCCGGGCCCATGACCATTGTGAAACCCTGAAAGCGCGTTTTTCAAATGTTGAGGTTGTTGAGTGCGATTTGACAGAATCCTTCACATGTTTTAGCACGAATTTACCCAGCCATGTTGCTTCTAACGAATTGGTAATGGCCAATGCCAGGGCACGTTTACGGATGACAACCCTCTACGCTTTTGCCCAAGCAAACCTATCTTTGGTGGTAGGAACCGGAAACAAAGTGGAAGATTTTGGCGTTGGGTTTTTTACAAAATATGGCGACGGTGGCGTAGATTTAAGTCCCATCGCAGACCTAACAAAAACCCAAGTTTGGAACCTAGCCAAGACCTTAGGTGTATCACAAGAAATCATAGAGGCTAAACCTACAGATGGCCTGTGGGGAGAAGATCGCACCGATGAAGCACAATTGGGGGCAAGCTATCCAGAGTTGGAATGGGCCATGGATTTCGTTGGCGATGAATCCGTTTTAAACCAACGTGAAAAAGAAGTATTGGCTATTTTTCGCAAATTTAATAGTGTAAACAGGCATAAAATGCTCCCGATACCGGTTTGCCTTCTCCCGAAAAAAGGGTGATTTACAAATCTTCTGGTGCCAATCGAAGCACAATGCCATCGATGGAATCATCCAAATGAATTTGACATCCTAACCTGCTGTTTGCTTTTACATAAAATGCTTGGTCAAGCATGTCTAACTCAGCATCGCTCTGAGGGGCTAATTCGGTATCTGATTCAAGGTAGCATTGACAAGTTGCGCACATCGCCATGCCACCACATTCGCCCAATACAGGAAGGTCATAGGCCTTGCACAGTTCCATGATGTTCATGTTCATGTCTGTAGGTCCCGTGAGTTCGTGTGAAACCCCTTCCCTGTCGATGATGGTAACTTTGATTTCGTTCATCCTAGTTGTAAATTCTTAAAAGATTAGTACCGTTGAATTGGGTTGCGTATTGCCTCAATCCAAATTCTGAATTGCTAATGGGAGCGCCATCGTACAATGAAAAGGAAGCGTTGTTACATGAATCCTTCAATTGTAAAAAATTCGCGTTGTCTGGGTAGAGTGGGAGTGGACAGGTCCCATTGGGATCCGCAGGGGAATGCCGATCGAAGGCGACAAATTCGCCCAATGATTTTCTATAAACGATGATGCCTCGGGATCCTCCATTCACGTAAGCATAGCTACCCACCCCTTGAAGAGCAATGTAACTTGGCAAATTGATGTCGATGGTAATGTCTAAAGGGATGTTCGGTACGGGGTTTTGGTTGTTTTTACGACATCCGAAAAGGAGGACAGTGGTAACCATTAAAAAAAGCAAGCGTTGAAACATATTGCAAATGTAGAAAATATGCCCATACCTAAGCACAGCATTCTGATCTTCTACCTACTGCTTTCCATCTTGTACATGGGATGCAATACCGCAAAATCACAACAAAAAAAGGAAAACAACATGCGAAGTACCGCATGGAAAAAATACGACAAAGAACAAAAAAAGAAGCGAAAAGGCGTAGAGAGGGCTTATAAAATGCATCTCAAGCACCAAAGCAAACCGATGCGCAAGAGAATGAAAAAAGACGTTCGCAGAATGCGTAAAGCGAAGCGACGTAAAGCCAGAAGATACGGGTAATCTCATGGTTGATTGCTTAGGGATTAGGTTTGATCTAAATTTACTTGGCTTTTTCAACCAACTAAATTGGCCATTCCTTGTTTAAGATTCATGAAACGCCTCTTTTTTACATTCTTCCTTGCCTCGTTCCTTGCACAAGCACAGGACCTAAATGCCTTTAATCAAGCACGTCTAAAACGGGATCAAGGATTAATGCTAAGTTTGGGTACATGGGCAGGTGTAAATATTACCGCAGGAACCATAGGCTGGGCCACGGCTCAACAACCCGAGCTTAAAGCCTTTCATCAAATGAATGTCATGTGGAATGCGGTGAATTTAGGGCTAGCAATCCCAGGTTATTTGCGCGCCCATAATACAAAGCGGGTGCTAAGCTTGTCTCAAACCCTTACCGTACAAAAGAAAACAGAGCGGATCTTCTTATTTAATTCTGGTTTAGATATTGCCTATATTTCCGTTGGGTTTTTATTGCGCAACATGGCGCTTAACAATCAAACCAAGGCCTACCAATTAAACGGTTTTGGTAACGGATTAATCCTTCAAGGGTCCTTCCTTTTTGCCTTTGATTTAACCGCATATGCCGTTCACCATCGCCATGGAAAGAAGGTACTTAGGTTTATTGAAAAGAGGGATTAGGGTGTTCATTCGGCAATAAAGCAGAAATTTTTTCAGAATGCCTAGGCATCGCACATTATCGCTCCGGTGATGTATCAATTTTATTAATTTTTCTCAGTTAAATAACTTCTTGTTTCCCCCTTGGAAGGGGGAGGTTAATCCTAAGGTAATTTCATCAATATTTTTCGCTAGATAACTTCTTGTTTCCCCCTTCGAAGGGGGAGGTTGATCCTAAGGTAATTTCATCAATATTTTTCGCTAGATAACTTCTTGTTTCCCCCTTGGAAGGGGGACAAAGGGGGATGAAATGTATGATTCCTCTGCAATCAGGGTTGTTTTTGGACTTTTTGTCGAAAAAATTAGTCGAAAGCGTATGATGAATATTTGTAAATCGGTCATCCCCCTCTTTCCCCCTTCGAAGGGGGAGGTTAATCCTAAGGTAATTTCATGTCTTGTCCTGGAATAGGTTTACACAAAACGTGAAAAAAATGATAACAAGTAAACCAATTTTAGGACTACGGTCGAATAAAACCAATGTGATATTTTTTAGCGATGAAGAAAAAATCGCGATTATA